>Ga0209517_10000094_pt1 | contig 144879 bp, 102 predicted proteins | sample PeaSoiMetSII2010_FD_187695 | JGI IMG/M metagenome (GOLD analysis project Ga0209517, IMG submission 187695) | Peat soil microbial communities from Weissenstadt, Germany - SII-2010 (SPAdes) (version 2) | ecosystem: Environmental > Terrestrial > Soil > Wetlands > Peat | place: Germany...
TACAGTCTGGCGGTGGGGCCGACCAGCATTAGTAATCTGCAGCAGTCGATTTACTATGCCAAGAACATTGCCGGGGGCAGCAACACGGTGACGGTGACGTTCAACCAGGCGGCAGCGTATCCGGATGTACGGATCCTCGAGTACAGCGGTCTGATCACGATCAGTCCGCTGGATGTGACGGCGGCAGCGGTAGGAAGCGGGACTAGCGCCAGCAGTGGTTCGGCGAACACGACCGCGCCGAATGAATTGATCTTTGGGGCAGGGACTTGCGCCAACGAATTCTCGGGACCCGGGTCTGGATTTACTAATAGGATCATCAACATTTACGGGAACCTTGCGGAAGATAAGATGGTGAGCAGCACGGGAAATTACGCGGCCACCGCGATCAACAGCGGCGGCGGTTGGATCATGCAGATGGCAACCTTTAAGTAAGAGCTGAGGAGCGTTGTGGACTTCGCCGGACACGCGCGTTCTCAGATGAGGTTGTCCTTGAAAAAAATATTTGCATCCGTAGAAAGGGATCATGGGGTTTTCACGTAGAAGCTTTTTTCGAAATTCAGGGATCGGGGCCGCGGTTGCTGCTGTCGCCCAGGTGCCACTCTCCAAGGCCTGGGGTGTGTTAGCGGATGTCACAGCGAACCAATTGCTTCGACTACATTAAGCTGACGCCGCAGTAAGCGCCCGAAACGACGTGGGACGGCTTGCAAAACTCGTGTATAAGAGGAAGGCCGCGCGATTCATCATTGCAATCTTGGCGGTTGCTCCGGGCTGCTTTGTGATGGGACAAACGAATGGAGCGAGCTGTATTGCGGATCACTACAAAGTTGTCGCCTTGCCCTTGCGACCAGCCCACGTCAATGAAGCCAGGCAAGTTGCGGGCACAACTACCGGTCATCGCGCGGCCTTGTGGACCGAGCAATCTGGGCTTCGCGAACTGCCTCTGCCCGAAGGTTTCTACAATTCCGAAGCCGCTGCGGTAAATAATTCTGGTCACGTCACTGGGGTTGTTTATGACCGCGCCTTCAGCCGGCATCGAGCCTTTACCTTCGCAAATGGCGCACTGACCTTACTTCCCGGTGAACAATCTCACCCTTACAACATCAGTGACTCCGACGGAGTTGTCGGAGAATCCCTGCTTCCTGGAAAAACCACCACTGGGCCGGTGTTCTGGATCGGCACCACGGTTCGATCATTGGGTGGCTGTTGCGGCGGGTCCGCCAAGAGTGTCAACAACGACGGGGAAGTGATCGGCGACGTCTACGACGAGAGTGGACGTTATCAAGCGTTTCTCTGGACCGCGAGTCGCGGCCTCCAGCTTACCGGACCGCCTGATCGTTATAGTTCCGCCATCGCGATCAATGCTCAGGGTCACGTGGTGGTCCAGGCGTTTTCCGAGGTTTTCCTTTACGCAGGCGGAAGACTCACTCACTTGGACCTATCCTCGCGATATCCAAGCCAGCCTCGTGCGATCAACAACTGCGACGTCATCGTCGGATCGTTCGGGCCGTTTGCCGATTCCGAGCGGGCATTCATCTGGGACCAATCGCGAGGGTTTCATGACTTGAACACCCGCATTGCGTCCGAGTCAGGATGGACACTGGAGTCTGCAACCAGCATCAATGACCACGGTGAAATCGTGGGTCGTGGGGACTACAAAGACCAAGACGATATCGGCTTTCTCCTAATCCCAGAGCGTTGACTGCCTACGCACTCTATCGCGGGCTACCGAATTCCTTATGGAGGACCTCGATTGGACCTGCTGCCGCACCACTGATATCTTCTACAAGGTCCACTGGGTTCGGGAAGAAGCTAAGAGCCTCGTTCATAACATCAGAGGAGGATCGGTCGTCTGCAAGCACGGAATCACCGTGAATAGGGCTTGAATCTCTTTGCCGACCCGCCCGAAATCTTGCTCTTTCTCACGCAAAATGCTGCGGGGATCTTTCATGGTCCCCTCCGCAACATGCCTACAGGGCTGTAGCGAAACGCTGTCCAGGAACCGGATGGTGTTTGGAAATTGAGCCTCGCACGAAGATCCTACCGATCCGAAAATGAGATGAAAGCCAAAACGAGAACTTCAGTGATCACCGTATTTGTGCAATTTCGACGACCGAGTGTACTGTTCGAGTGTTCGAATTGTGTGTTGTAGATTCTCATACCCCACCTTTGCTCGCCAGGCTTTTCCACAGGCAAGACCACGCCGGCTGTCACAGACTTAGTCGCTTTTCTTTTCTAAGCTCAGAATTCAGGCAAGACTCAAGACCGAACAGGACGGGTCGAATCAGAGTGCGCTCCCGAACGTAGACTTTGTCTTGAAAAGGCACTGAACAACATGGGCCGTCTGAGCAATGCTTAAACAGATAGTAGTCGGTCTCGCGTTTGCGCTGATTCAGTCATCGCCCTGCGCAAACGCCTCGGGTTATCCCATGTTCGCTTCCGATGGCCCTGAAATGCTCTGCGATGGCAGTCTCGAATGGAACGAGGGTTTTCCTTGCGACAACTGAGATAGCAGCTTCAATTGGACGTGTTCTTTCGTAACGTGAAGCGCAGGTCAGGGTGCTGTTAAATGCAAGCATGGCATTGAACCGGCTACCAGTAGGAGACGAGCATCGATGGGAACAACGTCTGGTTGACGTGTCAGTCCGCGTAGTTGCCGATGATCCGACAGGCACGAGCGTGATTACTCTTGAAATCGACGGCAACAGCATCTCCGTGGGATCGCTGCCAGCGGAACGAATCTGGGCGCATTCAATAGCACCCGCGCTTAGGGCACATTTCCTTCCGCGTATCCGAATACAACTGCTGGAGACCTAGCACCCGCTGCAACTATGGGTCGCGGGCACGGAGAACTGATGCGTAAACTAGCACTCTCTTTGATACTCTTTTGCACCTCTCTCGCATGGGCGCGAACTTACTCAACGTCGTTTCCTCTCACTGAAAATCCAATTTCCGAAGGAGGCAAGTGGGTAAACGGGGGCGCAACAGGTCTTGATTGGACAAACATACGGACTACAGCAAACGTCAAAGCCTACGGGAGCAATTCTGGTATTAATCCAGGCTACGATGATTCTACGGCAGTCTTGCAAAATATTGGCCCTTGGGGGCCAAACCAGACCGCATCTGGAGTAGTTTTTCTTAGTTCCGTCACCAATGGATATGACCAAGAGGTTGAGATTCGTCTAAACACGACGATTTCCGCACACAGCATCACGGGATATTCATGCACCTTTAGCGTGAGAAACAATGGAGGGCAATATTTTCAAGTAGGGCGATGGAACGGGCCGTTTGGTAACTTCACACTGCTTGGCACCGCGGTCATCGGCATTACTCCCGTGGTAAACGGAGATACTGTCTCCTGCCAGCGGGTCGGTAGCGTAATCACCATGTACCACAACGGGGTGTCGATAAATTCTGCAACAGACACGACTTATACCGGAGGCAGTCCTGGTATCGGGACTAACCTTGATAACAATGGTTCCAGTACGAATGCCAATTTTGGCTTCAGCAGTTTTAGCGCGACGGATGGAGTGAGTAGCGGCAATATTTATTACATCTCGAAATCTCTCGGCAACGATTCTAGCACTTCGACCCAGGCGCAATCGAAATCGACTCCTTGGCAGCGCGTACCGGGGATGGCAAGCGGTCCATCCTATACGCCAGTCGCAGGAGATGAATTCATTCTTTACGGAGGGGATTCCTGGGTAGCGGCGGACCTCCCAATGCAAATTAATCAGAGTGGTGCGAGTCCGTGTCTCACGACTCCGAACTCTTCGTGTATCTATATCGGTGTCGACCAGACCTGGTACAACGCAAGCGTGTGTGGTGCTTCCTGGTGCAGACCGATTTTCGATGGCGGGGGAAGCGGAATCATCAGTTACGCTGTCGTCTATCTCTATGGGTCTTACGTCACCTTAGACAATATTGAGATCAAAGGTTTCGGCACATCTGGCGGCAGCGGAGGAAGCTATATTCAACTGGGGGGCGCAGGCTCACAAGTTGTGGAGAATTGCTATCTACATGGATGGTTCCACGGAGCCAGCGGAGATTCGGACACCGCCAACGTGATCTCTAGCGGCAGTCCTAACAACACTGTGCATGACACCATCATCGACGGCTCCGATACGACGCAAGACATGATGGTAGGAATCCAATCGGGGATTGACACTGTCTATAACAGCGTCATCCAGTACGTGACCAACGGGCTTCAAGGGACTCAGAACAATGTGCACGATAATTACATAGCCTATATCGAACCTTGCTATTCCGGGTGCCACCAAAACGCCTTCTTCAATTTTGGTCCCAACGGTTCTGCAACATCGATGTTCATTTACAACAACGTCATTGCTCACGTTTGGAAACCGGGAGTTGGCGGATCGGGTGGCGGGCTATGGCTCAGTGGGAATAACGCAAACACAGCGACAGGCTATGCCTTCAATAACGTGATGTTTGATAATCAGCCAGGTTTTTCTCTTAGCGTCGCTGGCCACAACCCCGTGAATTACGGAACATGGTACTTCTTCAACAACACCATGGAGTGCGGAACAGACACGAACCTGTGCGGCGGATCAGGAACAGTTGATGCTGGCGGCGCCGCCGGAATGACACACACTTTCTATTTTGGAAACAATCATATTATCAACAGCAACACTAACGATCTCAATTGTGCATACGGTACGTGCGGCACGCCCAGTCCTTTGAACGCTGATCTAGTGCAGCTTTTGACCACGGCCGACGGCCAAGGCTATACATCGACTTCGCCTTACGCCTTTGAGCCCACGAGCGGAAGTGGCTCCACGGTCGGAGCCGGAGGAAACGCTCAATCGATTTGTACCAACATTGCCGGGTTGAACAGTGCTGCAGGTCTGGCTTGCCAGCACGATACCGGCTACGCCTGTAACTACAATACTTCAAATCACGCAGTAAGCTGCCCAGATCGAACAGGCAATGCAAGACCAGCAACCGGCGCTTGGGACATTGGAGCCTATCTATACAATGGGAGCGAAACAACGCCGAATCCCCCCACCAATCTGAGGGGTGTGGTCAATTGATCAGGCGGGAACAGGGTCTTCGCTTAGATATGCCGGTCCGAGGCAAAGAGTTGGTTGCTCATTGATTTTGGGCGGTTGGTCGCGAGATCGCCAACCTTGTGTGCCAATTCTCGCCTTTTTGTCCGCGGTCCTTTCCGATTGCATTCGGCTTGCTCCGTGCTGTGTCCTTGGAGCACATGAATCACGGGCGCGGCTTTCCGGGTTGCTAGACGTGGGTAAATGCCGATCTCGACCAGTCGCTTGGCTTGACAATCTTTTGGGCGGGTCCGCAGTTTGTCGCGATTGCGGACAGCCCACGCGAGGAACTCGCCTCGACAGTGTCTGTGTTCGTTATCGATATGCCTGCCACATATCGTCGATAAACGTATACTGAGGAAATCCACCCTGATAGTAGAAGCGGGTTTGCCGCTGCCTCTCCCAATGCGAACTGTAGTCAAAGCCGGTCTGTTGCTTGATCTCCTGTACGGCTTGGGCATCATCCTCGGTCATCCAGCGATCGATGTACGCGAAAAAGTCGGGGTAGTTCCAAACGCTCACGCCATTCAGCAACCGAATGGCAAGCGCCTCACCGACCCACGATTCTGAAGTGCAGCAGCGACGATACCCTTCTCCGAGTTGCTCTTTGCCATCCAGCAGGGGCCAGTCAACAGGCTGCAGTTGCTCGTACGGACCGTACAGGCCGGGGCTAATGGGCGTGCCGTCGGGCTTGACCCCGTAGTGGCCGCCGTAAATCACGGTTGCGCCTTGCCAGGCCTGTGTGTAGTTTCCGGGGATCTTATCGATGTAGACCGTTTGCATATCATCGCCGAAAGCGATCGGGAAGTTTGCAGAGACATTCTTCATGCCAACATCATTCAGCATGATTCCAGCGAAGATAATGGGAAACTTTCTCCCGCTGTGATGACCTCCAAAGGCCGGCCATGATATCCCAGCCTGCAGACAACCGTACAAATCGATGCCGTATTGCACCAGGTAGTTGGTGAGTTTCACTTTCTGCTGCGCTGGGAAATTCAACATAAGAAGAAGCCCGGCGTAGGAATCCGCGGAAGCGACGTGCGCGCCATAGCTGGGCATGTACTGCGCGGGTGCGTCGAAGAGGAAATAATTGGTATCGATCCAGGGGCGCCGGTACCAATATTCAAACTGGGAAAGCGGCGGAGTGTTTCCCGGGTTAGGCGGGGCGAGCGAGGGCAGCAGGTTTCTTTGAATGTTTCCGGCGTGGTAGATGGTCTGGCTCCGGTCGCAGTATGAGGGGCGGAACGCGTCCGTCGATGGTGCCGCCGAAAGGACCGTGAGCACCGACATAGTCCGCACTGGGCTGATACTCGTGGTGTTCGCGGACATTACCTCTGGAAGCGAGTTCGGTTTGGCGAGGCTGATTGACGATACGATGGAGTCTCCCGGGTTCAGCGTGATGGGTGGATATCTCCGCAGAGACGCGTCGAACCAATAAGAACCCAGCCGGCTGTCGAAGCCGCTCTTGCCGTTTGCGGACGGCAGGTTGACCACGGATCCGTTCTTGTACGGCTTCGAAGTAGTCGGGAGCGGGGCAATGGAAGTGATCGTCACCGAGCCGACGACGTAGTAATCGCCATTGACAAACTGCCCGACTGGGACGGATCGGCTGAAAGTCCCGGTGATGCCGTCTTTGGTGATGGAACTCCTATTGCTCAAAGAACGGCCTGTCCCGCGATGTTACGGACTTTGACTTGCTGCAGCAACTCGATCCATCGGGGACAGTCATGTTCTATAAAGTAGACTTTCAGTGACAACTCTGTCTCGCCACAACTTGGAGCGCACCAGAAAAGGTGCATTTGGAGGTGCGAATATGACTGATTTGCTTCGCAGGCTCTGTTCGCAAGAATTGGGCCAGGATATCGCTCGGCAATTTGAAACCGTAAGAACTCGTGGATAGCCTCCAGTGCTTTCGGATTGGCAGTTTCAATCGCGATCTTGCCGCCTGTATTTATCTGTTGATAGCGGTAGTGAATTTCGCTATGCAGTTTTCGTCATCGTAGGCACACCGGGCGGCGTGGTGTCGTGAATGAACATCGGGACGTTGAAATCACCTGCCGAAGACATCTCAGCCACATGCGAAAGGTGCATGCGAATGTGATCTCTGGAGGTGTCGTCCTTTGGATCATTCGCAGTAACTTGGATCGTACCGCCGTCTTTCAGCAGCAGGAAATGGTGCGTTGTTTTATCGTGCGAGAATCCCAGCCCGGCGTCGCCCCGTTTCATCGTCTCCGCGTGCTGCTGCTGGGGCGTTTGCGTGTTTGACTGTTGAGCCTGAATCGAGGAAGCAAGCACCAACACTGTTAGGATTACTTTTGTCTTCATCGTTGTCTTCTCCTCATATGTTTCGCGGTTAATCGGCTTGGATTATTGCTACTCGCGTCATGCGGCAGACTCTCAAGCAGCCGCGCTGGTTTTCCCTTTTCTGTGCGAGCCAAGCGAGCATCCCAGTCCTTGAGAATCCGCTCAAGTTGGTGACGTGTAGAGCAGGTCGCCATTTTCCGCTGACGTGGCACACAGGGCAGGTTTGTGCTTGCACATATTACGGGTTTCACTTATTATGGGTTCATGAATATCACCCTGTCCATCGACGACGATCTGGTTAAGGAAGTTCGTAGAATTGCGGTCGAGAGGGATACAACCCTGACCGGTCTGGTCCGTGACTACTTGCGAGATGTCGCTGCAGAACACGCAAGATCAGGTCGGAAGCGTCGGGAGCGAGAAGCGCTGGAGCGCAGCTTCCGTCAATTCCAGTTCCGCGTTGGGAGGAAAACCTGGAAGCGGGAAGAATTACATGAGCGCTCCTGAGTTCCTTGACACAAATGTGCTGGTGTACGCATACGACGTGAGCGATCCTGTCAAGCAGCGTGTTGCTCAGGGTTTGGTGAGGCGAGCAGTCGGTGGCGAAATCGTAGCATCGACTCAAGTACTGGCAGAGTTCGCCACGACGCTGCTGCATAAGCTTTCTCCGCCGGCGCGGCCGGAAGTCCTGATCACAATCTTGGATACATTAAGTCCCATACGGTTTATTGCCGTTGATGGCGGCTTAGTCCGACGAGCGGTAGAGGCGCGTGCAACGTACGGACTACATTTTTGGGACTGCATGATTGTCGCCGCCGCAGAGCGTGCCGGCTGTGAACGGTTGTGGTCCGAAGACCTGAACGCCGGGCAAAGCTATTTCGGGGTTCTGGTAACGAATCCGTTCAACTGAATTTGTGCCTTGTTTACAATGCTTTGAAATCAGCAAATCGGAAGCCAGCCGACAATCGGTGTGCCAGAGCTGCTCGGATCGCTGGCGAAAGACCGAGCGCTCAGCAAGCCGAGAGCCGACAAAATCGCCAGTGCCAAGCCGAGCATTTCGTGAAAAGAGGCGAGTCAGAATCATGTGCTCTAAGAGATTGTACCGGAATTCATCAGGGATGTTCTGAGCCGGTGGGTGCCTGGTCATCGACTTGAAAGGTGATGAAGTGGGGCATCTCGCGGGCTTTGTGCAACCAGATTGCACAATCGAAGTGCTGCCCGTCCCTCCTGGCCAGCTTGGCCAACTCCACACCCTTAACTAGTCCAGCCCACTTCCTTCAGTTCCTTCCTCGCCTGTGGTGGCAGGTGCTCATGAATCGACATCAGGTAGTACGCCTTTCTCCGTGATTCGGGAAACCGTCTTTCCAAGAACTCGTCGAAGGACTTCACGTTTTCCACCCGCCAGTACTGTCCAGCACGAACCTCGCACAGATAACGCCCGAGTTCAACGAACCGGGTATCCCGCTCCATTTCCTTCTGTCTTTCCCAAGCCAGAATCTCGTCAATCTTGGTGAGCACGAACAGCGCTCGGCGACGATTGAGCCTGGGCAACATGGGCGGATTCTCAGTAAGTAAGCTCGTCAAGCCAACCAAGATTCTCGGCTCCCGGCCGCCGGACCAGCGCAACCAACTCTTGCTTGCCCAGGCAGAGTCCTAAGTAGGGGCAAGGTACTGCAGGGGTTCTGCGGAAAGCGAATGCCGCTGAGGCAGAAACTGTGCGGACTCGATTCTCCGGATCGTGTCCTCGACCAGTTGGCCGAACTCCAGGCGTTGCTCTTTGCTGATGGTGGTGCGCAGATATTGAATCTCGACCAGACGTTTGCGAACGAAGACCACTTCAGCGACTTCGGAAATTCCCGTCATCCAGGTCCGCATCAAATTTGCCGTCCTTCAAATACTTGACTTCGCTACCGTGACACTGCCGGCATCCGTACCGGTAAGAACCATGAGAATATGGGAGCTAACACTCCCCTTAAGACTTTCTCACCAAATCGTGTGAAGAGCCCGCGACCGTCGGATCTCTCGGTCCGCAGTAAGCAGAGACATTCCCTCGACTATGGCAGTCGCTCCAATAATTCGATCTGCAGGATCCTTAGGATAGGTCCGGGGAAGTCCGAGGGCGCGCACACATGCCCGGCCGCTGATCGGTAGGACAATGAACCGTGCCTCGATTTCACGCAAAAACGACTCGAGGCTGATATCGTGACGGATGCGCCCTTTACTGGAGAGCGTCGTCAATTCCAGGAGCGTGATGTCGGAGATGGCCAATCCGTCGCCGTTCTCTCTCGCGGCGTTGATGGCCGCTCTTGCGTTCTTGGAAAGTTGAGTTTGATCGAACGCCAGCCAGACGACAATATGTGTGTCGACGAGAATCACTTGAGTTCTCCCCATTCTTCATCCGAAATTGCGGGGCAAACGATATCGCCCACAATCGCGCCCTTGCCGACCAAGAAATCGTAGATGTCGTCTGTGTTTTTGTCGGCAGGGACGAGCTTTGCCACCGGCTTGCCGTGTTTCGTGATCACTACGGTCTCCCGCTTAGCCTGCACTTCATCCATTACCGCAAGGCAATGTATTTTGAACGAACCTGCCGCCATTTTCCTCATTCCCAAGCCTCTGATCATAGTCATTGTACCATAGTCGTATTCTTGTTCCGCACACGCGTCCCAATAAACTGCGTTGGCGAAGACGCGGCAAATCATCTTCGGACCCGTGACTGCATAGACCGGGCGACTGGCGCCAATTGTGCGCCTGTGAAAAAATTACCGAGATTATTCCGCCCGCATCATTGCGGATATAGTCGGCACGAGCTAAATGTCAGCTAGTTGTTCGGGACCGGGCGCTGCGAAGAGTTGGAGTCGGGATGACCGAATGAGATCGCACACGGGGGCAAGCTTCGCTTTACCGAGAACATCGTCATAGACGAACTCGCAAAAGCCAAGAAGGGATCCGTGCCGCCGCCCTTGTGGGACGGCAATACGGGGCAGCGAATCGCGGAAGCTCTGCATGTACAGGGGCGAATACGATCCTGACTTCGTGTTTGTACGTACCTGCGGGAACCGAGTGTTCGTGGTACAGGGCCAGACTCAGGGATTCCTTCCACAGAGAGGCGTGGCTAAGGCGACGGATTTTAGCTGTTGACGGTGCGTACCAGGATTTCCTAGTGTTCTGGAAAGACGCTGACCCCCACATCCCCATCCTGAAACAGGCCAAGGCGGAGTACGCGAAGCGCGGTTCGCTCCCATCGGCACAAGTAACTACTCAACACGCAACAGCAGAACGGGCTCGACCATAAATTCAAAAGCGTTGATGGCATCGACCGCAGCGCGAATCGTCGGTTCGGAAACCGGCTCTACGGTGATGACGAACGACACGCGATCCTTGGGCATATGGGGTTCCTGCTCCAGAGAGTCGATATTGATGTCGTGGCGGGCAATGACCTCGGCTACGCGAGCTACAATCCCGCGCTGATCCTTCACGGTGAGGCGCAAGTACCAGCTGACGGGTTGGGGATTCTCAGAGATTTGAAGGTCGTGCGAATCCAGGAATCCGGACACCTTCTTAGCACTCATCTGTCCAGCTCTCAGGTCCCGCGCAATTTCGATGAGATCAGAAACCACGGCGGCGCCGGTGGCATCGCCGCCGGCGCCACGTCCATAGAACATCTGCATGCCAATCTTGTCGCCCACCAAAAAGACCGCATTATTCACGCCCTCCACTTTAGCCAGCATCGACCGGCGACTGACCATCCATGGCCGGACCGACAGCTCGATGCCGCTTTCGGTGTTCTCGGCTGAACCAACGAGGCGAATCGTGCTGTCCAGCCGATTTGCCGAATGGACATCGATCGCTCGAACTTGCCGGATACCGTAAGTGGGAATCATTGACACTTTCAGGCGTCCGCCAAACGCCATGCGTGCGAGAATGCAGAGCTTGTCGCGAGCATCCAACCCGTCAATATCAAAGCTGGGATCTGCTTCGGCGTACCCCGCCCTTTGGGCCTCCTCCAAAGCCAGATCGAACTCGATTCCACGGCTCTCCATCTGAGTAAGGATATAGTTTGACGTTCCATTTAGAATTCCATGCACCGCACGCAAACGGTCGCCCGCAGTGGATTCGTGGATCACTCGCAGAATAGGGATGCCGCCCGCCACACTCGCTTCAAAACCAATGGGTAAGTTTTGTGCGGCGGCGAGAGCAAAAAGTTCGTCACCGTGTGTTGCCACAAGATTCTTGTTGGCAGTAACCACGGGCTTCCCCTGTTTCAAGCTGGCCAGCACGAGTTGCCGCGCTTCATCGGTACCGCCCATGGTTTCAACGGTCACATCGACATTGCTGGCCGCGACCAGCTGATTCCAATCGGAAAACACCCGGGCACCCGGAGGAATATCTTCTGTTTTCACTCCTGAGCGTCGGCACACAGCAGTAACCTCAAGTCGAACTCCACTCCGCTGCGCGATCAGGTCGGCATGCGCGGAAATAATTTCCGCGGTCGCCCGGCCAACCGTGCCGAAGCCAGCGATGCCTACACGAACTCGGTTCATGGTTAGATCAAGGTCTGCGCAATTACAGTTTAGTGGATTGAGCTTCCTGATGCCGAATTCAACTCTTCAAGAGTGATGCACCATGTCATGGCAAACCGTCAGAACGATGACGTCTTGTCCTTCTTGGGTCGACCGATCCCATTTTAAATCTGGTTTGCTGAATACCCGATACTGCTTGGCGGGGCGGATGTCCGTGACCATGCCGGGATAGGCTTTCGGGATATAGTTCCACGAGGCGCGGTCATTCATTTTAGCAACACCCTTTCAGACTCGTGAGCATCCTTCGCCATCGGGAATCCGGCTTTTCAACGTGTCAAGCTTTTCCTTAAGAAATTGGGCCTTCCCTGTTGAATCCATACTGAAGAAAACTTGGCGGCGTGAAAGAACAATCGGCTGGGTAGCGTGGGAGCACTTGCTCCAGAGCGTAAGAGGAATCTTATGCCAGTTCATGGTATCTGAAAGGAGATGCCGCCGAACAACCGAGTTTTGGCCATACTGATCACAATGCCGTTTGCCCTAAGTACTTTCTTTTTCACGATTTCAACAACCTTCTGGCACAACTCATGCTGGCCGCAAAGGCCAACGTAAATCTTTCTCGCCACTGGCAATTCCTACTCTGTGCCACCCGCTTGCCGGTCGTGTGTTTTCAGGCGGTTGGGATTGGCAAATCGGGTGCTACAACTATCGGCAGACGAAGTGGCGCGCAACGGGGCGCCCTTGAAGATAAACTTCGGCCAGAGGTTTTCTTGGACGCCCCTTGCATTTTCCCTTCAACTCGGTTTCACCTGGCCGACGGCAGCCCTCCCCTAGCTCCCTATTTGCCGCCGAATCAAGCCTGTACAAGCTTCTCTTGGATGTCCAATCCCGCCTGCCGCAACAGTCCCGCAATTACCGGCTCCTTGAAGCGTGAGGCGTCGAACTCCACCCGTACAATTCGCTCCTTCGGATCAAACCTCATCCGCCGGATACCATAAACTTCCCGCACGCTATCCAGCGCACGCATCTCCGCTTCTGCCGGCGCTGCGCCGTAACGGTAGGCGACTTCTAGTTGGGTCATGGGGTTCGTTGGTTCCTCCTAGTTTCAGGATACAGCATCCGCAACCCCCGGCTCGAGCGCCCATCCAGTTCGCAGGAATCGAAGCCAGATAAACCGGAATCGAATAGTGTTAGCCTTAAGTGGTTTGGTGAAATGGCTGTTCTCCGGGCGATGCACCCGTAGGCCCGGACGCCTCGTCCGGGCGGCCAAGCGAAGCTCGGCAGGATTCGCTCGCACAGCCTGTTGGCTGTTTTTTATAAGATGGCAGCACAATGGAAGAGCAGCTTTCCAAGCCCGCAACCGCTGTCAGAGATCCGGTTTGCGGCATGAGTGTAAACCTTGCCACGGCGAAGCACCGCCGCGAACACGCCGGAAAGCTTTACTACTTCTGTTGCGGCCACTGCGCCGAGAAATTCAAAGTCGATCCGCAAAAATACCTGACTCAGTCTACGCGTACTGGTTCCACCAGCTTGATCACCCTGGGCATGCCAACTATTCATCCAGCACCTGCCCCGGTGAGTTCCTCATCTGCAAAGGCTGCAGAGAAAAAAAAGGCCGCACATGAAGCAATCTACGTCTGCCCCATCTGTCCCAAGATCCGCGAAAGCAAGCCCGGACCCTGTCCCAAATGTGGCATGGCGCTCGAGCCCGCGACACTGTTAGCCGCGACGCGCACCGAATACACGTGCCCCATGCATTCGGAAATTGTCCGGCCCGGCCCAGGATCGTGCCCCATCTGCGGCATGGCACTCGAACCCCGCACCGTTACCGCAACCGAAGAAGACAATCCCGAACTGCGCGACATGACGCGGCGCTTCTGGATCAGCCTGCTTCTTACCTTCCCATTGCTCGCAATCGCGATGGCTGACATGTTGCCGGGCATGCCAGTCGAGCAGGCCCTGCCCAAGGGCTGGCTACCTTGGGTTAACCTAGCTTGGATCGAGCTGTTCTTGGCGACGCCCGTCGTCCTCTGGGGCGGCTGGCCTTTCTTTCAACGAGGCTGGGCCTCCATCGTCAATCGCTCCACCAATATGTTCACCCTCATCGCCATGGGCACAGGGGTGGCCTACCTTTTCAGCCTGACTGCCACCGCCTTCCCCGGAATATTTGCCGCGTCGTTCCGCGATATGAACGGCACGCCGCCGGTCTATTTCGAAGCGGCAGCCGCCATCGTGACTCTCGTACTCTTGGGGCAAGTGCTCGAACTCCGCGCCCGCAGCCGCACCGGAGCCGCTATTCGCGCCCTGCTCGGCCTCAGCCCCAAGACCGCACGCATTCTCCACGATGGCGCGGAACATGACATCCCCCTCGATCAAGTGAAACCCGGCGACCGCCTGCGGGTGCGTCCAGGCGAAAAGATTCCTGTCGACGGTGTGGTCCTCGAAGGAACCAGTTCGGTTGACGAAGCCATGATCACCGGCGAATCTATGCCGGTTGCGAAAGAGCCAGGCAGCCGAGTGATCGGCGCGACCCTAAACGCCACGGGATCGTTCATAATGCGAGCCGAGCACGTAGGCAGCGAAACCCTGCTGGCTCGCATCGTCCAAATGGTCAGCCAGGCGCAGCGCAGCCGGGCCCCAATCCAGCGCTTAGCCGATCGCGTCGCCGCCTGGTTTGTCCCCGCGGTAATCGCCACCGCCGTTCTCACCTTTGTGGTGTGGAGTTTCCTCGGACCCGAGCCCCGTCTGGCCCATGCGCTGGTGAATGCGGTGGCCGTGCTCATCATCGCGTGTCCGTGCGCGCTGGGATTAGCTACCCCCATGGCCATCATGGTCGGCACCGGACGCGGCGCCCGAGCCGGCGTCCTCATCAAGAACGCCGAAGCCCTGGAAATCCTCGAAAAAGTAAACACCCTGGTCTTCGACAAGACCGGCACTCTGACCGAAGGCAAGCCTACAGTCGAGTCGGTAGTCACGGTCTTCGGGGGCGATGAAACCGAACTGGTCCGCCTGGTGGCGAGCTTGGAGCAGGGAAGCGAGCACCCTCTCGGTTCCGCAATCATCGCCGCCGCTAAGGAAAACAACATTCCTTTGGCCAGCGTCACAGATTTCCAATCCCACACCGGATTAGGCATCAGCGGAAAGCTCAACGGAAAAACCGTGGCCGCCGGAAACGAAAAGCTCTTCCAGCAACTGCAACTGCCCATGGACGCGCTGAGACTGAAAGCAGAGGATCTGCGCCGCGACGGACAGACCGTAATTTTCGTCGCGGTAGATGGTCGCCCTGCAGGATTGATCGGTATCGCCGACCCCATCAAACCCTCCACTCCGCAAGCGCTCCACGATCTTAAAGCCGCCGGATTGCGCATCGTCATGCTCACCGGCGATAGCCGCAGCGCCGCCAAAGCCGTGGCCGCCAAGCTTGGCATCGACGATTTCGAAGCGGAAATCTTGCCCGAAAAGAAGTCCGAAGTCGTGCGCCGACTGCAAAAACAGGGACGCACCGTCGCTATGGCAGGCGATGGCATCAACGACGCGCCCGCGCTGGCGCAAGCCGACGTAGGAATCGCCATGGGCACGGGAACTGACGTTGCCATGGAAAGCGCGGGCGTTACCTTGGTGAAAGGTGACTTGGCCGGCATCGTCCGCGCCCGCCGCCTCAGCCAGGCCACCATGCGCAACATCCGCCAGAATCTTTTCTTCGCCTTCGTCTACAACTTACTCGGCGTGCCGATTGCAGCCGGCGTACTCTATCCCTTCTTTGGATTGCTCCTGAGCCCAATCCTCGCCGCCACCGCCATGAGCTTCAGTTCCGTGTCCGTGATCACCAACTCGCTGCGGTTAAGGAAAGCAGAACTGTAGCCGAAATTCGTGTGGGGACGGCGCCTCGTGAGCCTGCCCGGAGCGAAGTCGAAGGGTCCAGGCGGAGCAAAACTCCGCAGGCCTTAGGTGGAGAAGCAGTCTGAACGTTCGTGTGAGTGCTAGGAGTTCAGGGTCGCTCCAGATCAAGACCACAACTCTCAGCTGCGAAGCGGCGTAAGAATGCCGCTCAGGCGCAAGCCATGGTCTTTGGACGCTATAATCACGCGCATGGCCAGCTTTCCTTCACATCTTTGTGCAGACGAGCCTCGTCGCCTGGACTTGCAACAACCCCATCTCCGCATCCACGCGATTAACATCTTTGTTCGCGACCAGGATCAAAGCCTGCGATTCTATTTGGACCAGCTTGGGTTCAGTTTGGTCGGTGACGTCCGCTTTGGATCCGGCCAGCGCTGGGTAGCGGTTGCCCCTCCCGACGGCAGCGCCGTGCTTTCGCTGGTCGCACCCAAGCCCGACTCCAAAGACTTCGAACTCATTGGCCGGCCCACGCAGGTCGTCTTTGTTACTGAAGATGTTGCGGCCAAGTTCATCGAGTGGCGCGAGCGCGGAGTTCGCTTTCAATATACGCCGCGGCTGAAGCGCATCAGGTATGAGCGGCAGGCAGCCGCGACTGACCACTCACTAGCGCCCGGTGAGCAGCCACCGATCTGGGGCGGAGTGTTCACCCACTTCAAAGATCTCGACGGAAACTCTTTCGCGCTGGTCAGCCTCGACGAGGAGAGCCGAGCCGTCGAAGCGCAGCGCCGCGCGGCTGCCGCGAAGTTGGAATCCGAGCGCCGCGCCGCCCAAGAAATGGAAATTGCCAAGCAGGTGCAGACCAGGCTTTTTCCTCAGACCCTTCCGCCCCTTACGACTCTCGATTACTCCGGGATTTGCGTCCAGGCGCGCCAAGTCGGCGGCGATTACTACGATTTCCTTGATCTGGGCCGGGAGCGGCTCGGGCTGTTGGTCGGTGACATTTCAGGGAAGGGAATCGCCGCTGCGCTTTTGATGGCCAATCTGCAAGCGAACCTGCGCAGCCAGTGCGCCATCGCATTGGATCAACCGCAGCGCTTCCTGCAGTCGGTAAATCGCTTGTTCTACGAAAATTCCACTGACAGTGCCTACGCCACCCTGTTTTTTGCCGAGTACGACGACCGAGTCCGGCGCTTGCGCTATGTAAATTGCGGACACCTCTCCGCCCTTGTCCTCCGGCAAGATGGCACTCTGGAAAGACTCCACTCCACCTGCACCGTGCTTGGTCTCTTTAGGGACTGGGAGTGTTCAACCGCAGAGTGTCCACTCTCCTGCGGAGACACATTCGTACTCTACACCGATGGCATAACCGAATCTTTCAACGGCGCGGGAGACGAATTCGGAGAGCAGCGGCTAATCCATTCGTTGCGACAGCATCGTGAGCAGTCCTCGCCTGTCCTGGTTGCCTCAATTATTGATGATGTTAGGAGGTTCAGTCCTCATGAGCAGTCCGACGACATGACCCTGATCGTTGCCAGGTGCAGGTAATTGCCTGAACTTGGGTCCCGAAAATAAAGTTTGTCCTTGATGCTGTTTACTTTTTAGTTAGCTGGGTACCCCCCCTCCCCCCTGATCTTTTGGAATCATGGGATTAGAGCCACACTACCACCAAAATCTTTGAGGAATAAGGACTTATATGCAAAATATTCCGGACAAAGGAGTTAGAGCTTCGCTCCATTATCTCAAAGCTGACTATACAGTTACAGGATTATCTGGAAGTCTGCTGGAAGTCAAGCGAAGAATGGGGGAAAGTGTGCGGGAATTCCCGTTTTGGGAAGATCGTTTTGGCCGAAAAATCCATGCTATACTCGCCCGCAGGATGTGGTCTGAGCTGCTCTCCCTCCCCGGCCCACCGCTTGCAATGAGGTAACGAACCATGCGACCCAAGAAGCCGTTCTCCACAGGCAAACCAACTTTCGTGATCTTCATAGCGCTCTTGCTGGCGTCAGCAATTGGTCCCACCCAGGCACAAGCGCAGAAGTTCAAGGTGCTGCACACTTTCCACGGCGCGAACGGGGCGTTTCCGATAACTCAGCTGACCCGCGATGGGGCCGGAAATTTGTATGGGACCACTTCTGAGGGCGGGACCGGCGTGTGCAAGGACGAAAAATACGGGTGCGGCACGGTGTTCAAGCTGAACAAGACCGGCAAGCAGGTCTGGCTGCACAGCTTCCACCACAGTGGCGGGCAACAGCCCATGGCTGGCCTGTTGCGCGATGCCGCCGGAAACCTATATGGAACCATGGTGTACGGGGGCGAGAGTGGCTCTTCTTGTGGGTGCTGTGGGTGCGGCGTTGCGTACAAGCTGGACAAGACAGGTAAGGAAACCGTGCTCTACCGCTTCAAGGGAGGGACGGCGGACGGGATGTGGCCTGAAGCGTTGTTGATCCGGGACTCGGCCGGGAACCTCTACGGAACCGCCATACAGGGCGACCAGTACCAAGAGGGAACGGCCTTTAAACTAGACAAGGCTGGCAAGGAAACCATCCTCTTTACCTTCGACTTTATCGATGGTGGGGAGCCATTTCCCGGCGTCATCTCGGATTCTGCGGGAAACCTGTATGGCACGACCTCGGTTGGCGGGTCGTGCGGTGATGGAACGGTCTTCGAGCTCGACACAACCGGCAAGGAGACGGTGCTGCACGACTTCTGTGGCGCGGACGGAGCAATTCCATCGTCGGTCTTGATCTGGGACGACGCAGGAAACCTCTACGGGACCACGCAAGCGGGCGGAAGCAGCGATGTGTGCGACGGCGGCTGCGGCGCTGTGTTCGAGCTTTCGCCGGTTTCGGGCGGGAACTGGACGGAGAAGGTGCTCTACAGCTTTTGCTCGGTTTCGGGCTGTGCCGACGGCCTCGATCCGCTTTCCGGGCCGTTGGCTAGGGATGCAGCCGGTAACCTGTACGGCACCACAATTTTCGGCGGCGTCTCTTCAGCCTGCAATGGGAGCTGTGGGGTCGTCTTCAAGCTGGGTCCGAGCGGCAGGGAAACGGTACTACACAATTTCACCGGCGGGGCCGATGGAGGACTCCCGTGGGCGGGGCTGACAATGGATTCTGCCGGCAATCTCTACGGCGCCGCGGAGGAGGGGGGCGATCTCAAATGCAATCCCCCGTACGGATGTGGTACAGTCTTCGAGATCACTCCCTAGCCTTTGAGTGTTTACCGGCGCGCGCGTCGCCCGACATCCGCCTTTTCCGCGAAATACTCCCTCGTAACTTGACCGCACCTCCGCGCCGCACTACTTTCACACCTGTGGTCGCACTTCTACCGGCTAAACGCCAAATCGAGCGTGGGAACTTTGCGGAGTGGGTAATGAAAAAATCTCTTTTGTGTGTTGTTTTACTTGCGGCGGTTCCAGCGCTCGCGACCATCTCGAAAGTGCAATCCGCTCCGACCTGGAACTCCGCCGGCACGACCTGCAACGTGTCGCTGCCGGGCACGGCGCAGCACAACCTCATCGTCCTCTGGGTAACGTGGTCGCCGAGCTCACTGACGTTGGACCTGCCGTACACAGACCCCAACAGCAACATGTTCGTAAGCGCCGTCGGGCCGACCATCCAATCGGCGTCCGGCACAGCAGCTCAGATTGTGTACGCCAAGGACATCCACTCGGGTACGGACAATATCGCAATCCAGTTCGCTAACAGCGGGTCAGCCACGTCCGTTAGTTGCGTGGCTGTCGAGTATCAGGGCGCGGACATTTACAACCCGCTGGACAGCGTCTCCGCCGTCTACAGCAGTAGCCTCAACCCGACCAGCTTATTGGACAGCGGCACTGTGGCTCCGGCGAACTCCAACCTGCTGGTGTTCGCGGGCGGCATCAGCGACGGCGGGGCGGCGAATGCGGGCACAGGCTTCACCAGCATTCAGTCGCACAGCTTCACCGGCGGCGGAAGCGCGATCACCGAACAGAACTCCAGCGCCATAACTGGCAACAACACTCTCCAGCGGGCGACGGCGTGCCTTGCGCCCTTGCCCTGTCCCACGACCCCCATCGGCAACTGGCTGATGCAGATGGCGGTCTTCCGCGATGCGTCCTCGACGGTGGCTGGGGGATGGCCGCCGGCGCGGCTGGGTCAAATTCTCTACGCCAGCCAGTTTCCGGGTTCGGTTGCATCGGGCGGGTGGCCCACCCATTCCGAGTACGAATCTAAACCACATATAAAATGAGGGTGCCCCACTCTTTCGCGTTCTTTGCGAAAGGGTGGGAGGCGAGAATGCCAGAGGCGCGGGCCTTTTGAAGAGCGAGCCATTGTCAGCGGCTTCTTCTTACACCGTCGGCGTCCGGGTCTGCAATCCGACCGCCAGCGGCATCACGCCCATTGCGGTCACTTGGACGGCGTGGGTAATTCAGTGATCCCGTCGAGGAGAGAGAGGACGAATGATGAGCACGTGGAACTCGCAACCATCTTGCGAAGGGCGGGGCGGTTCGTCCGTCACAGCCGAACTGCGTAGGAAGAAGTAATCTCGCTCCTGAAGGACATAGGGAACTCCTCAGGGGCTAAACCCGCATCTTTCTTGGCTCTGGACGGCATGGCTGGAAGAGTGCTGCGGAAAAAGTATTCGCGGACGCGAAAAGCTCACCTCAGGCGCTAAAGCGCGGACACATTTTCAACGATTTAGCGGCCCGACTGAAGTCGGGCCCTCCCCAAAACCTGCGTGAAGCTTACTTTTTCAGCAGCCTGTAAGAAGCCGTGCCCTTCCACGAATCTTCGCGGGCGGGGGTGCCCGCACTGCACGCGTAATGCTGGCGAGCTTCGCTCGCTGGACAGCCGAGGGCGGCTGTCCCCACGTGGTTCTCGTCTGCGGCAGGAGTGTCAGGGTGACTCAGGGGCTGGCGCGGCCTTTTCAGTGACCCGGCGTACTCTTCGAATTTGATCTTGGGGGTGGCTTACCCGTTCGCGTTTTTGCGCAGGGCGGCAGAGGTTCGTCCGGCACGGCAGAAGTCCGGAGAAAAAAATTATTCCGTTACCCACGCCCACTTCTCGCAAAGAACGCGAGAAATGGGGCACCCGGTGTGTGCGGGAGTTCCTTCCAGTGCGGGGGCGGACACTCTTGTCTGCTTTTTTCCCTTGATTCTAAAAATGTGAGGCCAATAGCTCGCATCAACTCCAACAGCAAGATCAAGGGCGGCGGACAAGAGTGTCCGCGCTACACTCGGCTGCGTTCCGCCGGCGCTTCGCAGCTATGAGGGCGGGAACATTCCACGTCTTCATCGGTAGTTGAGTGGTTGCGGTGTTGCTTATCGCCCACTTCTTGCAGAGGGCGCAAGAAATGGGGCACTTGGCGGTTTCTTCGTCAGTCCCGAATTTGGACAACTATCCGTCTGCCGAGTTCGGTGTGTCGCGGTTTCCCTTTTTGGTTCCCAAAACGACAAATGTGCAAAAGTGAACACCTAGAAATAGTGCAGCGCAGATATTATCGCGCAAAGAAAAGGGCGATGATGGCGGATGACGAGGTTCATTGAGAAAGCATCTCTTATCACCAACGATGTTTGTAGACCCGATACCAGGGAGAGTTGAATGAAACGCATGCTCGGGTGTGTGGTCCTATTTTTGGTGTTACATGGGCTTGGCCAAGCCGAACCCCGCGGGGCAGCGAGCGAAAACAAGCAAAAGACCGCTACATCGCAAAAGGCTGCCGTGCCCGATGCCGAATTTGTCGGGGCGGAGACTTGCGAGACCTGCCACAGCGATTTGGCCAAGAAATTTGAGACCAATCCCCATGCTCATCTTGCGCTCATGCATGGCGGCAAGGGAGTCACTTGCGAAAGCTGCCACGGGGCGGGCAAGGCGCACGTCGACGGCGGCGGCGACGTAGCGAAGATTCTTCAGTTCAGCAAGGCGTCGGCGAAGCTCATAGACACTACGTGCCTGGAATGCCACTCCGGGGCGCATCCCAATTTCGAGCGTTCCGCCCATGGCAAGGCGGATGTGAGTTGCACTAATTGCCACAGCGTGCATGCTTTCAAAAGTGAATCGGGACTGCTTAAGGTAGCGCAGCCAAAGCTCTGCTATAGCTGCCACACGGACGTAAAGCCGGCGTTTGCCCAGCCCTTCCATCACCGGGTGGATGAGGGACTGATGAAATGCGGCGACTGTCATGATCCGCATGGTACGTTCCAGCGCAAGCAACTCAAGACCACCGCCGACCAGAACGAGATCTGCACCAAGTGCCACACCGAGACAGCGGGTCCTTTCGTTTTCGAGCATCCGGTGGTGAAGGCCGAAGGCTGCACCATGTGCCACTCGCCACACGGCTCTCCGAATCCCCGCCTGCTGACGGTGAGCAACATCAACATCCTCTGCCTGCAGTGTCATTCGGGGACGAACCAGCGCGCTTTTCCCAACGCCGTGTCGGAAACGGGGGGGCCGGTTCACAACCAAGCGGCACAATACACACCGTGCACGAATTGCCATTCGCAGATCCACGGCTCGAATGCAGCGTCCAACTTTTTCAGGTGAGGCGGAGGAGTCATGGTGCAAAAATTTTGGGATGAAGCGCTTGCCAAATTCTCTTCTTGTTGTGTTGTCCTCGGGCGTGCCGTTGTCAGTATGGGGCTAGCAACGCTGGGGTTGACGGCGATTGCCGCGGCACAGGACGCGGATGCTCCGAAGGAGAGGATTGCGGGGGGGTATGTCATCCAACAGTCGGTTGACTTCGGCGGCCACATCGCAGATTACTCGGGCAGTCGGCCGATGTATGACACGCTGGTCAATCTGCAAAGCGGCCCGCGCCTGCTGAGCCAGTCGCTGGATATGCATGCTACCGGGCAAACGACACACACCTTCTTCGATACCTTGACTACATCTAGCAGCGGCTATGGGGGAGACCCGGACGACTTCACCATGTTCCGCATGGCCAAGAAGAAGGTGTACGACTTTCAGGGACTGTTCCGGCGCGATCGCCAATACTTTGATTACGACCTGCTCGACAACCCGCTGGTTCCACCAGGGGTAGTGTCGAACGGTTACACATTTCCGCAGGTGTTGAATTCGCCGCACCTGTTCAACACCGTGCGGCGCATGACGGATATCAACCTGACCGTACTCCCGCTTTCAAAGGTGAGCTTCCGGGTTGGATACTCGCAAAACATTAACCAGGGGCCGAGCTACAGCTCGCAACACAATGGAGCCGAGGGTCTCTACCTGCAGAATTGGAGGAACAGTACGGATAGCTGGGTGGGGGCGGCGGATTGGAAGCCGATTGCGAAGACAACTCTCACCTTCGAAGAAACTGTGACCCACTACAAGGGCGACACCAACTACCAGCTCGCCGGGCTCGGCCTGCAACTCGCGAATGGGCTGCCGGTGTCGCTGGGTTTCGACAATCAGAAGCCACCGAGTTGTGGCGACGGCAATCCGGCAATCGTGAACCCTTTCACCACCCCACCGACCGCCAACCCCACGTGCAGCGGATATCTCCAGTACTTGCGGTATGCGCCAACCCGCACATTGTTTCCCACGGAGGAATTCCGCTTCCAAAGCGCACGGATCAAGAACGTTCAAATGAACGGCCGGCTGAAGTATACCGGAGGCACTATGAGCCTTCCGCAGTACTTTGAATACTTCAACGGGCTGGACAATATGGGAGTCCGCGTCTTCACGACGACCGGGCCTGACAAGGGCAAGCGGGTCAATGTCTCGGCGGATTATGGCATCGTCTGGCAGGTTTCCGAGAAGATCAGCTTATCCGAGCAGTATGACTTCTGGGATTCCCGCGAGCCGATGGACAGCTCTCTATCCCAAATCGCCCAGACCGGCACTTCCATGCTGATTGCCCCCGACCCCGCGTCGCCGCCGTCGATCACCGCAGCGCACACTTTCCTGGGCACAAAGATACAGACGAACACCGTGACTCTTGGAGTCGATCCGTCGTCCACGGTGAGCTTCTCAATCGGATATCGATACCGGGCGCGCACTATTTCCTGGACAATGCCTCTGTCAACGGACGCCTTGCCGAACGGGACTTCGTATAACTTCGACACCCATGACAACGGAGGGCTGTTCGGGGTTGCCTGGCACCCCACGCGTCAGTGGAGAATAAACGGAAGCGTTGAAGTATCGTATGCGGACAAAGCTTATACCCAGATCAGCCCACGCGCGCTGCAGCACTATCAGTTTCGCGGGAGCTACAAGCCGCACGATTGGGTCACGATTTCAGGGTCATTCAACGATCTCGAAAGGCGAGACAATGTGTTCAATGTGAACCATCTCGACCACAGCCGCAGTGCCACCATCGGAGCTTCGGTGATGCCGAGTAAGTTCTATGGGATCGATTTCAGCTATGGCTACTTCGACGTCTTTTCGCGAACCACCTTCTGCTTTGCGGCAACGCCTCCGCCGCCGGGATCAGTTCCTGCTCCTCCCGACGATGGCGTTATTGTGAATTGCGGCACCAATACCAATCTGGGCACCGGATACTACGACGCTCCGACACAGTATGGTTCGTTTGACATTACGGTCATGCCGGTCAAGAGGCTCCGCGCGGGCCTGGGCTATCGCATAAGTGCAGTGGACGGGACGACAGAGTTTCTTAATCCGCGACAGGTAGCAGGTTCGCTGCAGTCTCAGTACCAGACTCCTTACGCCAACCTGGCCTTGACGCTCAGCCCGGGATTCGTATGGAAAGGGGACTGGAACTACTACGGATATGGGGAAAGTTCTCTGGTTGGGCCGACTTTGCCGCGAGCCTTTCACGGGAATGTCTACACCGTCGCAGTGCACTACGAGTTCTGACCGCGATACCTGTGCGTGATTCGGAGCCCCTTCCAGTGTGGAGCGGACAATCTTGTCCGCTTTTGTCCTTGCTCCTAGAAATGTAAGGGCAGCAGCTCGAATCAACTTCAACATCAAAGTCAAAGGCGGCGGGCAAGAGTGTCCGCCCTACGCTGGTTTCAGGAAGGTTCTTCGTCTTGAAATGCGGTTTCGATGTCTCGTGCGCCGTGAAGCACGCGGACAACTTCGATGCCCTTTGAAAGGGGCAGGTAGAAGATCACGTGCCGGCCAACGACAAAGCTGCGGAGGTTTTTGCCTAGCTCCGGCCTGGCGCGACCCATTTCGGGTTGGCGGGCCGAGGCATGAAACCTATGGTCGATCCGGGCGGCGAAAGCGTCTGCATGAGCGGGGCTGTTCTCGGCGATGTAAGCCCAGATTTCGGCAAGGTCCGCCAGGGCTCGTGGGCGTATGACGACGGTGGGCACTTACTTGACACGGGCGGACGAAGAACGCGCGGCGAGGCGCTTGCGTCCTGCCCGTTTCATCTCTTGGACGTTCCAAGGTGTCGCCGGGCCGCTCTCCAGTCCTTGGCGAATTTCTTGCCGCAGCTGTTCGAGCTTGACGGCGCGCGATCGGTCCTGCGCCTCCATCAAGCGCAGAGCTTCGCGCACCACCTCACTCGCGGAATTATAGAGCCCGGAAGAGACCTTCTGGCGGACCAGTTGCTCAAGCTGTGGCGTTAGGTTGATATTCATGGTCATGGCGGTGTCCGGCGCTTCAATCCACGATAGCGCAATTGGCAATGATTGTCAAAGATTGGTAGATGGTTCGAACCGCTTGGCGATGGAGGCCGGGCGTCCTCGCCCGGCTGGACGGACGGGACATCCGTCCTCCATCGTCACCGGAAACTCAGTGGACTTACGCCCATTCACCTACAGCGCGGTGCAGACCGCCTTGACTTCGGTGTACTGCTCCAGTACTTCGTGTCCCATTTCACGGCCCCAGCCGGACTGCTTGTATCCGCCGAAGGGCAGGGCAGCGTCGAAAATGTTGTAGCAGTTAATCCACACCGTACCGGCGCGGAGTTGGGAAGCCAGACGATGCGCCTTCTGAATGTCGCGCGTCCAAATCCCCGCGGCCAATCCGTAAACCGTATCGTTGGCTTTGGTGACCAGTTCAGCTGGATCGCTAAAAGGAATGGCCGTGACTACTGGTCCGAAGATCTCTTCCTGGACGACCTTCATCTTCTCGTTGGTGTTGACCAGGACCGTGGGCTTGACGAAGTAGCCTTTATCGCCATGGCGGCTTCCTCCGACTACTGCCTTGGCGCCTTCGGCGAATCCCGACTCGAGATATCCGCAAACCCGATTCAGTTGCTCCGCGGAAACCAGCGGACCCATGTCGGTGGAGGGTTCCCACCCCGATCCCACGTTGATCTTCTTCGCGTGTTCGGCCACACCTTCCACCACTTTGTCGAAAACACTGTTCTCGACATAGAGACGCGAGCCCGCGCAGCAACACTGTCCGTGATTAAAGAAGATGGCACTGGCGGCGCCGGCAATCGCGGTATCCAGATCCACATCGGCAAATACAACATTGGGAGACTTACCGCCCAATTCCAGCGACACCTTCTTCAGATTGCCCGCAGCCGCCTGCAAAATGAGTCTGCCAACTTCGGTGGAGCCGGTGAATGCAACCTTGTCCACGTCCGGATGAGCAGCGAGCGCAGCTCCAGCAGTCTCGCCATAGCCCGGGACGATATTGACTACGCCATCGGGAAATCCGGCTTCCTGAAACAATTCACCCAAACGCAGCGCGGTAAGCGGGGTCTGCTCCGCCGGCTTAAGCACCACGGTGTTTCCCGTAGCGAGCGCCGGCCCCAACTTCCAAGCCGCCATCAGCAGAGGGAAATTCCATGGAATAATTTGCCCGACAACTCCTACAGGCTCGCGCAAAGTGTAGGCCAGATATTTCGCGCCCGGCGTGTAAGGCACCGAAATCGGAATCGTATTTCCCTCGATCTTAGTAGCCCATCCGGCCATGTAGCGAAACAGGTCGACGGCCAGGGGGACGTCGGCGGCGCGGGCAATTTTCAGGGGTTTGCCGTTGTCGAGGGATTCGATTTCGGCGAACTCTTCCAGATTTTCTTCGAGGAGGTCGGCGAGCTTCCAGATCATGCGGCCGCGTTCGGAGGCGGTTAGCTGGGACCAGCGGCCAGTTTCGAAGGCAGCGCGAGCGGCTTTGACGGCGCGGTCGATGTCCTCGCGATCACCTTCGGCCACGTAAGCCAGAACTTCGCCGGTTGCCGGGTTATATGTGGCGAAGGTTTTGCCGGAGGCTGCCTCCACCCACTTACCGTTAATGAGGATCTTGTGGGTTCGAGAAATGAAGCTGGTAACTTTGTCTTCGGACGGATTGATGTTTAGAACGGTTGCCATATTTTTCTCCTGGCGTGCGGATGTTCAGTCGTGGAGTCGCGGACTGGCTCGATTAGTTTCCAATAACCGATTAGCGTTCGCGGCGGCAGTAGCAAATTGTAGCGCATTTTTGGGAAGGTTGGGACGGCTTTCAAATGGTGACCGACGCTGCTTTCTGTCCGACGATAAGCGCGCCCGGCGTTATTCGGTCATCCTTGAACGACGGGATCTGGTCCGCAGGCCATTTGCAAAGGGTGCGAAGGTATACCCGTCTAGCTTTTACGGAAACTCTCAACAAGCCATCGTAACTGAGCATCGCATGATTCGAACCGACACACAGCGGCTGGAAGCCGCACCCTTCCACGGCAGATATAGAACGAGACTGGACCGGAGCTTCCCTGGGATCAACTGGTAGGTCATGAATCTGTCCCAATTCATCTACGATCGCGGCTAGTAAATCGCTTACTGATTGCATATAATGGCTGGCGCTCGGATTGGTGGGTCGGCGGCTCTACTCCCAGGCATCTGACACAAGCGGGCAAAACCCAAACATCTGAATGTAAGGAGACTTATGAACCATCGAACTTTGTTGGCCGCCGTAGTATTTCTGCTCTCAGCCCTCAGCCTTCCGCTTGGGCTGGCGCAGAACAATGAATTGAAAAATCAAGTACGGGATTTCCCTCCTGATCTCCGTGAGTACACGCGAAGCGCGATTGCGGACGACTTCGCTCCGGGCGGCGAGCCCGCGCTCGACCCGGCTTCGAGCATTTTTATCCGCGACGTGGTGGTCAGCAACACGGACAAGAACCTGAAGAAAACGAACCGCTCGCCCAACGGCGAACCGAGCATCGCGATCAATCCTAAGAATCCCAAGGAAATTGACATCCTGGCTTTCACCGCGGCCTGGGGTGCGAATGCGCCGATATGGCATTCCACTAATGGTGGGGCGATCTGGTCTCTGGATTTGACCATTCCCATTCCGAATGGTCTCAACTTTCAGGGTTGTCCCTGCGACCAAGACCCGGACTACGGGCAGAACGGCGATCTGGTCGCTACTTTTCTTGATTTAGACAATCTCGGAATTGATGCCTACACTGGCGACACCGACAAGCCGGCAAACGCGGCGAGCTGGGGCTGGTGGGTTTCCAACGGCGTAGCACAAACCACCGACCAGGTGGGGAAAGGAAATACGGACCAGCCTTGGCTGCTGGTGAATCGCGATCCCAGCCAGGCGACCCAGGATGACGTGTACGTTGCGTACGATAACTTCGCCGGCGCGCCTGACATGCGCGTGGCGGCAGCCCCGGGCAGCGATCCTCCGATGTTCACCATCGATAGCCTGGCCGGCTTCTCTCAGGGAGAGGTTAATCCGGGCCAGCGTTTGGCGGTAGATCACAGCAATGGGGCGGTCTACACCTTGTTCCAGCAATGCCCAACCACCGTGTCCAATTGCAATAACATTGGCGCCGATCCCAAGACCATTCACTGGATACTCAACCGCTCGCTGGATGGGGGCAAAACGTGGAGCCTGAACGGAAGCGCCACCGGAGTTCAAGTGGCCAAGGGGCAGAGCACCCAGCCTACCCCGAAGTTTGGCACCGTGAACGCTCTTCTGGGCGGTGTGAACCACGTCACCGTCGATCCCAACAACAGCGACGTCTATGTAGTGTTTGGCAACCGCGATGCCAAGACGCTCAACAACCGGCTCAGCATAGTCCGCCTCACCTCCGATGGACACGGCGGGCTCAAGGTGGGGACGCCCCACTTCGTTACCGGACAGGTCCAAGCGGCGCTGCCCTCGGTAGCCGTCGCCAAGAACAGCAACGGAACTATCGGCGTGCTCTACATTGTCTTCAATGGCATCGACTCGAAGACACACTTCCCCATGTACACGGCGATGCTGGCCATCAGCGAGGATCACGGAGTAACCTTCACCCAAAATAAGTTGGAGAAGTTTCTCTCGCCGGCCACCGACAACGGTGACCCGAGGCAGCGTATTCTTGGCGACTATGAACAAATGAAAGCAGTGGGAAATACATTTTATGGCGTGTTCCCCGGGAACGGCGTGCCCTTTGGCCGGCCCTTCTCGAACATTGATCCTATCTTCTTCAAGACGACCGTGGCGCCGTAGCTGGGTTTTGCAGCGGGTGGGTTTATCGAAATCGGCTCTGGGCTTCGGCTTGGGTTTTGACGTTCCGAGGATGAGAGAGACGAGGAATCTGCAGTTTTTCTCTGGATTGTGAGGAACTGTAGATCCCTCGCTGCGCTCTGGATGACAACAAAATAGGCCTCAGCACCCGTCATTTCGGGCTAAGCGTGAGCTTGCCCGTGTACGGGGAATCGGCCGAGGGGTCTCCTGTGCCCCCGATGCCGGCAAGATAGAGGGTGATTTTTCCGACGCTCTTTTTGGGCGGGATGAAATCGACCAGGTAGGTGACGGGGCTGCCTTTGCCCTGTTGGTCGTTGATTTGCGAGGGATAGCTCTTGCTGCCGGATTTTCGAACGTTGCTGTTTTTATCCGCGGCTTTAAATGTGCCTACGCCTTTGGTGGGGGCTGAGGTCTTGACCGCAGTCATTTCGTAACCCCAATAACTGGCGTTGGCATCGGTGATTTTCACGGTCAGACGCTGCTTGACGCCAGGCTTGTAAGTGTGCCCGCTGGAAGAAGTGACCACTATTTTTCCGCCACCGGCACCGCCGCTATGGCAGTCGCCACACGTGCCTTCGCCTGGTGCGCCGGTTTTACCCAGCGGAGGATCGCTGGAGTAGGACCAGACCGCTAATGGAATGACGATGATCATGGCTGCCACCAGCCATGCTGTGGTTTTTTTGTTTCTTAGGGTCGTCATGACTTAGTACCTCCTTGGGGGAATGTAAGCACGAATCTCCTTCTCGACCTCAAACAGGGCGATTGTATACCCATCGAGCCTGTGCGCGACGTTGCGAAACGATTTTCATTCGGAGCGCCTCAGCACTCTGAGACCTGCACCAGCGCCGCGTTGGATCACTTACTTTCCAGGTTGGCGAGGGGGTTGTCGAAATCGAAGCCGAACAGGCGGGGGTTTTCGCCAATCACAGCGGCGGAGATGATGTAGAAGACGTAGTCATAGGTTTCTTGCGGAATCCTATTTCTGTGGTTGGAAAGTAATTTCCAGAAATTCCTTTCTCGCGGATTTGCCGGCATGCTGCGAACCAGGGGAAGGACCTGGTCTTCGCCCCAGTTGTAGCAGGCCATGACCAGAAAGCCGGATGCCTGAGCGTCGGTGCTGTAGAGATCTTTCAGATATCTTGCAGCGGATTTGGTGGCCTTCTCGTACTGGTCGCGTTCATCGCTGGGGTCGGGACGTCTCAAGTCGACAAGGGGTCCGATCCGCAGGCCATATTTGACCGCAGTTTCGGGCACGAATTGCCACATGCCTTTGGCGATGCCTTTTCTGGTCATGGGGCCGCTGACATAGGGATCGAAGTTGCTCTCCTGCAGAGCGAGATAGAAGAACTGGGGCGGCAGTCCGTGCGCCAAGAGCTCTTTGGGAATGAAGTCGGCATAACCATTCTGCTGCGCGGTGCGGACGGCCGTGGTCAATCTTCCGGAGCTTTGCCAGTTCCTGACGTACTTGTTGACTTCGGACTCGAAATCCTTCGGCATGTCCAGCTCGCACTCGCCGAAGATGCGGGCAATGCGCAGGACAAGCCGCTGCGGTTCCGTCATCTTGGGGTTGTAGACGTGCAGGGTGGCGAGGAACTGGTCGTAACTTTTCTCCATCTCCTGGCGACGGCCTTCATATTTCCGGATGACCTCGGTGCCTTGCTGACTGTTGGATTCTACGAGTGCTTTTTCGAGGTTCGCGATATCAACGTCCAGAGACTTCATGGTATAGAACAGATCCTTGGCCAGCGCTTTCTGCCGTCGAACCTGTTGGTGCAGATAGAGTGCGTAGGCCCCCGTGCTTAGGGCGGCCAGAACCAGGACCGCTATGATCTTGCCATACTTTCGTTTTTGCTTGGTTTGCACTTGCTGGAAGGCTTTGCGCACGTACATCGTGTGCTCACCGGCGGGGTGATCGTTCGCGGCTTTGCCGAAATAATGGTCAACATAGCGCGCCACTATGGTTTCGCTGCCGATCGGAGGTTTGTTCTCAATGGGCGGCGCTTCGACTTCGAGAGAGACTTCAGTTCCGTAGATTCCCAGCCGGATCACGGTGGCTTGCCCGACAGGCGCACGATCGATGCGCTGGCCGGCGACGAAAATTCCGTTGCTGCTGTTAAGGTCGTGAACCCACCAGGCGCCGTTTTCGAAAACCACCTCGGCATGGATGCGGCTGACGTAGTCGTTGTTGATGCAAATTTCGCATTCCTCCACGCGCCCGATGCGAAACGATTTGTTGAAATGAAAAGATTTCTGGTCCGCGAGGCTGGTCTGAAAGCTCACTTTCAGAGCTGGCGGAGAGGAAATTTGGGCTTCGCGGGAGTTCATCGATTTCCCAGTGTACAACCAGTTCGCTGGTTGTCTTGTTGTCATCTCCAGTGCGGCGAGTGGTTGGGTTCTTGGCTTGGCGGGAAAAAACCTGGATTCCTCGTCGCTTCGCTCCTCGGAATGACAAAACCTTCTTATCTCCGGCATCGTCGCAGAACTGCGGCGCTTTGCGCCGCCGGGCGGACGAGGGCGTCCGCCCCTACGTGATTTATGCGGCTGCGTGGAGTTTATCCGGTGGAACTACGTGAGCGAGGTTTTCCTATTCCCACGTGAGCAAGCAGTTTGGCTCGGGCTGCTTTCTTGGTCAGGCTCTGCCAATCGGTGCGCAATTCGAGGCTGGCATATTCGACTACCGGGGTCACTGCGCGGAGTATCTCGGCAGCGAGTTTGGCGTTGCCGGCGGTTAAGGCGGCCTTTGATTGTTCGATTGCGTTGGACAGCGCCTGGTTTGCTACTGGCGCCTGCCTGCTTTCGAATCTCTTCACAGCCTGCTTCAAGAGCGGCGATCCGGCATCGGCGTGGAGCGCGGTTTGCAAGCTATGCCAGCCGGAGGCGATATCGTTAGCGTCCAGCGCGGCGTAGGCTTTGGCAATCACTTGCACGGCGGCTTGATCGCGATTGCAGAATTCGCGCGCCTGCTTGAGGGCAGCCTGAATCCGTTCCGACTTCAAGATCACTGACGGCTGCAGTTCGAGAAAACTTAGTGCTGATTCGTACTGCCCCGCTTGGGTAAATTGCAGAAGCGTTTCCAAGGTTGCATCGATCCTGCGCTGGGCGGACTGGCGCTGGTTGCGGGCCTTCTCCAGTATGGTGCGCAGGGAAGGTTCATCAGTTTGCTGGAGAACGGGCTCGAGTAAGGCGATTACGGCGTCGTAGTTGCCGTCCGCCAAGAGGGTTTGCGCCTGCCCAAAATTGTTTTCGACCAGGGATTGGCGATGCTGTTGTTCCGCCTCATGCCGCGCGTAATCGAGCAGTTCAGTTACTTCGCCGGAAAAAATACCCTCCGCGTGGCAGGCTTCAAGGAGCTTGACAGCTTCCGCGTACTGCCGCTTATTCATAGCCTCGTGAGCGCGCGCCAGATACCACGCCCGGGAGTCTTCCAGTTTGCTCTGAGCCAAGCTTTCCTCGATGCTGGTTTGGAGGACCAAAAGCCTTTGGTCACTGGGAAACTGACGGAGTTGCTGCCTCACAATCTCCAGAGCTTCGCGTGGCGAAGTGTCCATCAGAGCGCGACATTGCCGTACTGCCTCATCCACGAGCCGCCGGGTTTCAAGGTCCCGGATCTGTCGATCCAACTGGGCTTTGATCTTCAGCAGCGAAGGTTCGGTTGGCATCTTCTGCAAGGCCTGGTTTACCAGGCCTGCGGCACGGGCGAGTTGTTCAGCAGTGGTGGCGCCAGCGATCTCTCCTTGGATTTGATCCAGAACGCGCCGTCGCTGCTCCTGCTCCTGACCTGACTTGGCTGTGTTGAGCAGGGAGAGGAATTCGGGATTGGAGGGATCGATTTGCTCCGCCTCGTGCAGCATCTGGAGAGCGGCGGCAAAGCGGCGGGCGCCGATCTCAATGCGGGCCGCCTCTAGAAGTTTGCGCGTCTTGGCCCGCTTTGCCGCTTCCTCCACCTGTTGGACGAGTACGGAATACGCGGCGCGGACGCGCGAGTCGTCCTTGTCCACCTCGAGAGCTTTCTCAATGATCGCCTGCGCAGCTTCGAGGTTGCCGATTTCTCTGGCGCCGTCGGCCTGCCTGAGAAAACCTTCGATTTGCTCATTCCTCCGCTTCTTTTGGCGGACCGCTTCCAATCTTTCTGTGAGTTCTGAGTTGAAGGGATCCAGCTTCACCGCTTGGTCGAGACAGGTAATGGCCTGCTCATACTGCTTTTCGTGAATTGCCTCTTCGGCCTGCGATCGCAGTTGCTGGACCTGCTCGGCGCGCTGACGCAGCGAGAGGTTCTGCTGGACCGCGACCATCAATTGTCTCGCGCCAACATGCTGGCTATCGAGCTTAACCAACTGCAACAGGAGTTCGCGTGCCTGGGTGTATTCCTGGCCGGCGACCAGGCGCTCGGCTTGCTGGAATATTTCGACTACCTGCGTCTTTTTCAGCGCCTCGGCTACGGAATGGACTTCGGCTGCCATTTCATTGGCGGTGGCGTAACGCGCCTCCGGGTGCTTGGCCAAAGACTGATCGAGGATGGCATCGAGCGCGGCAGGATATTCGTGAAGATAGTGGCTGAGTGGGGGATGTTTTTCGTTCAACAGCTTGGGGACAACTTCGTACTCCTCACCGCTGAAGGGGAGATGCCCGGTCACCAATTGATAGAGCATGACGCCGGTGGCGAAAATGTCGGAGCGCCCATCGAAAGGCTGGCCCTGAAGGCGCTCGGGCGCCATGTACGGGAGGGTGCCGATCAGATTTCCGGTGCGGGTGAGGCCGATTTCCTTGCCGTATTTCTCCTGACGGGCAATGCCAAAATCCAGTAGCTTGGCGACGCCATTGGGTTGCACGATCACGTTCGCCGGCTTGACATCGCGGTGGATGATATCGTTTTGGTGGGCGTATCCCAGCGCGTCGCAGACTTGTTCGATGATTTTTAGTTTGAAGGCCAAGGGAATGGGGCGATTGGAGCGAATTAACTTGTCCAAGGGTTCCCCGGCCACATATTCCATGACGATATAGGGAAAACCATCCTGCTCGCCCAGGTCGTAGACGGTAACGATGTTGGGGTGCTTCAAAATTCCGGTTCTGGAAGCTTCGCGATTAAAGCGCTCCAGCATTTCCGGATCGCGGGCGAAGTTCTCAGTGACAGTCTTGATCGCAACCTCGCGGCCAAGTTGTTTGTCGAATGCGCGGTAGACCAGCCCCATGCCTCCGCGGCCGAGGACGTCGACGATATCGTATTTTCCGATCCGAGTGATGTTGGGCGGAGTCACGCTATTCTGCTCGCTTAGGATGTTATAACCTGGCGCATGTTGAACTGGGTCTGCAAGAATCGCCGGGCTTCCTGACGCTCCGGCGTCTGCGTATCGGCGGTGGAGTTCAGATAGAGGATGTAGGACTCGGCCGCGCCATCCAAATCGCCGTCGGTGGCTCGTTTGCGGGCTTGTTCAAGAATCTTTTGTGGCAGCCCTGAGACCTTCTCCTTGACCGCTTTGATGAGCGTGTCCCTGGCCTCGATTTCAACATCGGTGAGAAACTGGATTTCATCCGGGGCAGCACCCTCGGCCTTGACGCCCTCGGTATCTTCGGGCTTTACATTTTCCAGAATCACGAAAGTCTTTTCCGCGTTTCGCGTGATTGGGGTAGCGGCTTCGATAGGATTATTGGAAGCATCTACGATTCGGAATGCGAGGTCCACAACGGCCGCCAGATTGATTGTCTTCTTGGTATAGGTGTAAGGCCTGACGATGTCAGTGGGCGTGGTCTTGGGGATGGAGTCGAGCTGCCTATGGATGTCTTCGACTTTCTTCTGGGCAGTTGCGACCGCAACGTTGGCGTCAGCTATCTCCTTTTTCTTGCCGCGGGTTTGGGCGCCTTGCAGGACACGCTGCGCATTTTCTAAGTCCAGGCTGGCAGATTCGTAATCGCGATTGACTTTGTTCCAATCCTCGTTGGGAACCTCTCTTTCCCCGGAGCGGTACTTGGATTCCATCGACTGCAGGGATGGATTCATGATGGGGCGGTGTTGAAGCACATCTCCGACCAATTGGAAGTTAGGGTCAACGGGAGTAGCGTCGTTAGGCCGTATGACCCGGACCAGGAGGCCGGAGGTTTCCAGCCCGGTTGCGATGGCATCGGAAAGTTGCTCGGCAAAACCCGCGCTATCGCGTCGCGAGGTCTGATCACGAAAGACGACTCGGATGGAAAGCTTGGAACGCATCTGATAGACGGAAGCGTTTTTTGTGCGCTCGTCGCGAACGTCATCCCGATTCGGCTTGTATAGCTGGGCCTGGGTCAGATACAGCCATCCCATCCCCGCGCCCGAGCCCAGAGGCTTTTCAAAATAGCGCTTGGCCTGCTGCAAGTAGTAATCGCTTATGGTCTGAGAAAGAAGGTCCAGCCTTAACTTTAGATTTGTATCATCGCTCAGGCTGGTGGCGCGCTGGAGCAGGTCGTGGGCGCGTTGCACGCCGACTTCATCCGCCCTTCCATTGATGGGGGTATGAGCCTCCTGGAGCTTCTTGGCCTCGAGGGACGCTGCCTTTAAGTAAGCCGGTTGCAACGATTGCATCCGGTCGGAAACCAAAGCGCGGGGGGCGTCGGGAAGCGTGGCCAGCACCTCGTACGCCTCGATGTCCTGGTGCTGTTGCTCAAAATTCTGGCTCTGGTTGAGAGCTGCATCCGCGGCAGTGCGATTCTGGAAGGTCTGCAGCCCGGCCTGGGCTTTCTGCAATGAGGCCGCCGCCTCGTCGGTCTTTTTTAACGCGTACGCCTTCTGATACTCCTGGACTGCCTCCTGCCATTTTTCCGCGCTTTGAGCTGCCGTTCCGCGGTCGAAGTGGAACTTGTAGGCCGCATTCACCACGACTGCGATTCGCGGTTCTTCGTCCGCAAATGCGCGGTAGGGGGTGATGGCGGCGAAAGCGTCGTCGATGCGCTGTCCGTTCATCAGAGATTCGGCGCTACGCAGGCTGGACTCAAGCGCCCGGGTTTCAGAGTTGACGCCCGTCTGCACCTTCAACGCGGGATCGAAAAGGGCGTCGATATCGACGATCTGCTCGACCAACTTCCGCGCGGTAATCAGGTGCGATAGCCCGGCAGTATGTCCGGCGAGCGCTTGTTGGTAGGATTGCAACTCCGTGCGGGCTTTGTCGGTTAGCGCTACCAGTTCGGCTCGCACGTCGTCGCGCAGCTTTGTGGCTGGAGCGTTCGCGGGAATCAGCGCCAGCGATTGGTCGGCCCGTGTCTTGGCCTTCTTGAGATCGGCGTAAGAGGGGGCGGCGGACGATGCCGACTTGCGGTACTCGGCCAGACCGACTGCGCCCTCCTTCAGGTAAAGGGACGACAACGATTGCTTCGCCTGGTCCGCGTGAGCGGAGGTGCCATACTGGACCAAATACTCCTGCCATTGGGCAATGGAGTGAGCCCGGTCGGCTCGGAGGTATTCGGCAAATTCGACGTCGGGTACGGGAACAAAGCGGATTTCGACGCCCGGCTTAAGGGGTGGGGGCGTATCCGGGCCAGGGGGTGACGAAGGAAGCACTTTGCCTTGGAGCACAGCCCGCTCCGCCAGTTCCGACGGGGTCTGCTCAACGTCCTTTTCAAATTTCACATTGGACGGAACTACGCAGACAGTGACGGAATCCCTGGTGAGGGTCAATACCCCATCCAACCCACGTTGCAGAGAGGTGGCGGAGGCCAGGGAGATCTTTGGCAGTCTCCCATACCCGCCTTTGTCGATCTTCGAGCCGGCCGTGCAAACGCGCAGCTCGATTTTGCCGTTTATCAACAGATCGGTTACTTGAACGTAGGCCGCGCCGTTGGGACCATCGTAGAGCTGAATGCCGCTGACCGGCGCGTCCTTCGCCTGGACACAAATCACACATACGGCAGCTAGACCTATGGAGCAAAATGATTTACGAGCAAGAGCAGCCAGGAACGAAGATGTGGTTAACTGTGGGCGAAGCAGCATAGGAAATAATAGCCAACTTTGTTGGAATGTACCCCAGCCAAACGGCTACCCAGAGGTGACGGTTATGATACTCAGTCAGGCGCGGAAGTCAAGCATTGCGAAAGAGGTACCGGCGTTCTTTGGGTTTGCACCGGGCGCATTTTTGCCGTAATCTAGCCTCCTCCCCCCAGAGCGGCGTCAGCCATGATAACGCCGCCCGGATCCTTCGGCACAAGAAAAATGACAGCTAGCCCACAAGCCTCCGGCCCGGTGCCTTCCCCGAGCGCGACGGATATCTCCCTGCGCATTTGGGGGTCCGCAGGGCGGGAAGCCAAGCCCCTGGAACTGTCGTGGAACACCCAGAGCGCCTTAGTGTACATGATCACCGACTTGGTTGGGGGGAGCGACGGTGTCCTTTTAGCAGACTCCCGGGGCACCATGGTTGCGCAGTTTGAAACCCCGGCGAAGGCGTTAAAGGCGGCAAAGCAGATCCAAGGGTCGATCCTGGAGTTTGCCCGGCACCGACCCGACTGCCGTTACACAGCGGCCATCGTCATTCATGGTGAAACAGAACGGGGGCTGATTGAGGGACGAGATTCTGCTGGCGCTAACGCGCTTGGCGGATCTCTTTTGCAGTACGCCAAGCCAACTCAAATTCTGATGACCGAGGGTGCATACGAGAAATTGCGAGAGATGCCTGGACTGCGGTTCCGCCCGGTGACTCCGTCTGGGGCTCCGGGTTCCGACTCGGTAATGCGCGGCCGGGAACTGATCTGGAGAACGCCGGAGCCGGCCCCTTATTCCAGCGAGGTCCTTCCCCAAGCAACCCAAATATTTGTGCAAAACAGCGGACCGCCTCCGGTCAAAGTTCTGCCTATGCCGGAGTCGATCCTGGCGCATCAAGACGGCATGGAAGCGGCTGTTCCAGACTCGACTGGTGAAGCGCACGTCGACGTGCACCCAAGTATCTTTGGGACGGCTACGGACGTGAGCGATCCGCGATCGGGCGACCCCGGGCAGGAGGGGTTGGCGGACGATTCGCGAACGCTTGGAAGGCAATTGATCGACGTCTCCTCGCCTGTGGTGAGGCGATACTTAGCGCTTGCCGGCAGTGTGATTGTGCTGTCAGTGGTTGTTGGAATGATCGTTCATTACTGGAAACCCGTTGTCGTGGACCATCCTACCGGTGCCCATCAGCGACCGTCCGAGCCAACGACCGTACCCGCAGAAAAACTTCCGCCCGTCAATTCCCTGGCGCCGGAAACTCCCGCGCCGCCGGTTGAAGCGAGCCCGGTACCGAAGTCGAAGCCGCCCAAGGTTCAGGTGGAAAAACCAGTGAAGGTGGGCCCCTCCGATTTTTCACAGAAAGACATTCCTTTCTTGTTGCGAAAGGCTGAGCAGGATGCCGGCGCTGGGAGATACGATGACGCGCGGAGGGAATATAAAATTGTCTTGCAGCTTGATCCCAACAACGCAAGCGCCAAACAAGGCTTGCACCGGTTGGAACTGAGTCGCTGAACTTCTGACGGAGATGGCTGTGTCAGGCTGGCTTCGGAGCCTTTGACTGCTTTCTATTCGCAAGTACAGCGCCAGAATACTCCGGGTTAGCGCCCGAGGAACTTGTCGATTCTGGCGACGTCGCCCTCGGCAAGGTCCAGATACTTTTTGGCACCGGCGGCATCTCGATTCTGTAGCGCGGCCTGGGCTTTCGCCAGGTGCGTCTTCATGAGCTCTTGAGCGGAAGCGACGTCGCCACGAAGGCTTAGTCCTTGCGCGCTCTGCTGTCTCCGCATGTTATCCAGGCTGTCATTGACTGCGTTGGCCTGGCTGGAAAGCTGGTCCGCCTGATGCTCTAGTTCTTCCAGTTGAGCCGAAGTCGCCGGTGGTGTCTGCAAATCCTGGCCCGCATTGGCGTCTTGCTGGCCCTGCCCGGTTGGGGGTATGCCTTTGGGAGTCTTGTGTGGAGTGTGCTTTTTATCGGGCTTCTCGGCGCCCGGCGAAGGGGTTTGGGTTTGATCGGTTTGTTTTGAATCCGCGGCCGTCCCACTATTGCCAGGGCTGTTGGCCATATCCCCTGAAGCCCCGGAAGATTGAGCCTCACCGTGAGCAGGATTTGCCGTAGGATTTGTGTTGTCAGGGTTCTGGGGAGAAGGGCCAGTAGAATCCGCAGGCTGCGGTTTGGTGGTGTCACCGCCGGAGGTGTTACCAGAAGTTGCAGCGTCCGGCGCAGGGGTGATCGGCTTTGCCTGTTGTGCCCCATTCGTTTGTTCGCTGGCGCTGGTCTTGACCCGTCGCGGGACATAAATGCCAGCTGCGACGAGCACGGCCAGTACGATCACCGCGCCCAGCGACATGTATAGACCGCGGTGACTCTTCTGCTGCCCTGAAAGTTCGGGAGCGACTGGAAGCGGTTGAGGTTGCGCCGGCAGCGGTTCCAATGGCGCGGTGCTTGCTTCGTGTATCGATGCTGCAGGCGGCGCCGCATTCTGCAGGAGTGCTGTCGCGCTGGCGCCGACGACCGGGCTCATCCGGGCCACTGGGGCATTCTGGTTCGCCGGGAGCGCTGCCGGCAAAGCTCCCTTTGCGCTGTTCAAGGCATTCCGGAAAGCATCGGCGGACTGGAAGCGCTGTGCCGGGTCTTTGGCAATGGCCATCAAGATGATGTCGTTCAGTGCCGCGGGCAGATCGGACCGGAGCTCGATGGGCGGCTTGGGCGGCTGCTGAAGATGAGCTGCCATGAGGGAGTAGTCGCTGTCCGCGCGAAACGGCCGCTCGCCCGTCACCATCTCATAAAGTGAGACGCCGAGCGAGTACAGATCAGAGCGCGCGTCCGTCGCCTGACCCTTCACCTGCTCGGGCGACATGTAGTACAGCGAGCCCATGGTTGTGCCGGTCATGGTAAGGCCGCGGTCGGTGCCGGAGCGTGCGATGCCAAAATCCATGAGCTTCACGACGCCCTCGGGCGTGAGCATCATGTTGGCGGGTTTTATGTCGCGATGAATCACTTTTTGACGGTGGGCGTAGCTCAATGCCCCCAGCACCTGGTCGATGTAATTCACGGCGTCGGCCGCGGATAGCGGACTCTGCTCCAGGCGCTCAGCCAGAGTGGTGCCCTCCACGTATTCCATGACCATGACGAGCTGATTGTTCAGGGTGAGTGCGGTGCGAAGGGCGGCGATATTGGGATGGTTGAGGCCAGCCAGAAGCTTAATCTCGCGCAGGAACCGATCGGCAAGGTCCTGGCGTCCCGCTAAGTCGGGGAGGAGAATCTTCATGGCCTCGATGCGATCGGAAATGACATTTCGCACCTTGAAGACCTTGCCCATGCCTCCACTGCCCAAGACGCCGAGAATCTCGTAGTCACCAATTCTTTTAGTGGTTTCTTCGCTCATGGCAAGACTCCATTCCGCCTCAGCCTATTGCGCGTTTTTCACCGCATCACCGACCTTGGCAGGAGAGCTGCCGCTGTAAGTCGCCGTAGCCGACTGTTCATCCACGTCCGTCACCGTAGCCGTACCCATCTTGCTGGTAATGGTCCTGAGTACCTTTCCGGTGGTAGGGTCTTTGACCGTCTTGATGGGCCGGCTGATGTCGAGCATGTCTCCAACCTTCACGCCAGCTTTGCTGCCGACGTTGAGGACCAAGCTATTGCCAGTGACATCGGCAACCAGACCACTGATCTCGATTTTCCGGGTGGGGAGCGCCGACGCCTGCTGATCGAGCTGGGTCGCCATGGAATCCACGGCTTGATGCACGGCTTCACCGAGTATGGTGTCAGCGAAATTCGAGCTGCTCATGTCGTACGCGCCGCCGGCGGCATTGCCACCACCGCCCCCAGCCCCGAGGAGCGAGGTTCCTGAGCGAGTTGACTGCCCGGTCCCCGTGACCGCTGCCAAGATCTCGGCAGTAGTAGTGTCCACCAGGCGCGCGGAAATTCCCACCACAGCTTTGGAATTCTTTTTGCCGACACCGCCAATGCCAAACTTGCTGCCATATCCACCCAGCACGCCGCCGCCTACCGAAGTATTCTTGTCGTCTCTGCCGAACTGGGTGATGCTTCCCATAATTACCGCATCCACGCCGAGAATTCTTCCGATCTTCGCCGCAGTACTAGAGTCGGCGCGGTCACTATTGGAGAAGTTCTGCTCGCCGAGCACTTTGTCCAAGGCGTTGCGCTCAATGACGGAGTACTTGCCGTCCTGCACCAACTTCTGAACCAGAAGGTCCGAAATGCCCTTGCCAACGTCTTGGTTGGTTCCAAAAATTGACGCAACCGAAGTCTGCACTGTGCCATAGTCAAAATTGAGCACGGCCACCCGCTTCTTCTGTTGCGCCATGCTGGCTGGAACCATGACGCAAATCAAACTCCACAACAAACAAGAAGAGCACAACCGAGTCATTCTTCGAGGAAGTCGGAAATCGCTAATACTCGCGCTGCTGATCGGGATCGTTTTCACGGTTGCCACGGGCTCCCTCCCCTCCGCCAGCAGATTTTTCATCCACTGGACGTGCGGGGAAATTTTACTCCATATCTGCTTAAGATTTTCTAATATAGTGCAAAAAAAGGTGGTTCCGTTTCACTTTGTAGCCGCCGTAGCTTCTTAAAGCCAGATTGGTTAGTTTGCCGTCCTGCCCCCTGCCCGAGACGTATTTACCTCCAACGAGAACTACGATACGATTTAGCGCGCCTGTTCAAGTTGCGGAATGAATCTGGTGGTCCAAGCCGCGGGCAAGACCGACGTTGGTGTAGTGCGCACCAACAACGAGGACAATTTTGGCTTTGACGTGCGCCACGGAATCTTCATCGTCTGTGACGGCATGGGAGGGCAGGCAGCCGGCGAGCTTGCCAGCAAGATCGCCGTCGACACGGTGCTCGCTTACTTTCGCCGTGATCCCCGCGATACTGCGTCCCCGGTGTTGGGGCGAAGTTTTGAGGGAGTATCAGAACGAGCTACGGGGCTGGCCAACGCCATCCAGCTAGCCAATCAAGCCATTCAGGCAGCTGCGTCGCATAACGTTTTGCACGCGGGCATGGGGTCTACGATCGTGGCGGTTCGCGCGGAGGGAAACCTTTTTTCCATCGCCAACGTGGGAGACAGCCGCATTTACCTGGTTCGGGAAGGAGGCATCCAGCAACTGACGAGGGACCACTCGCTGGTGATGGAGCAGGTGCGGCGAGGCCTGATGACGCTGGAAGAGGCGGAAACTTCCAAAATGCAGAATGTCATCGTACGGGCGTTGGGCTCGGAGGAGAGCGTCGAGCCTGACCTGGAGGACCATGAGTTCGCGCCGGGAGACGTACTGCTGCTATGCAGTGACGGCATGTCGCGCTACGTCAAGGAAGACACCATGGTCGAAGTGATCGGTCGGAATGACGCGCTGGAACAAGCGTGCGAAGAACTGATCGCGGCGGCAAAAAGCGGGGGCAGCGACGATAATATCACGTGCTTGCTGCTGCGCGCGGCACGGCGGACTTGGCACGGTCGGCTGTTGGGTCGGCTAGCCGGCAACAATTCGCAGCGAAGCTCAACTTGAAATCTAAGTGGTTGTCCTCTGCCTACGCTGAATTCCGGTGGCCCCGCACGGGCGTGGACGCCCGCGCCTACACTTGCCGCGCAATCAGAGATCGTCTAGATTAATGTGCCACCGGTGTCTGGCAGCGCAATCCAGACAGGTCGGATGCCCGAAATGGATTCAACCCCGATACCTGCAGTTCGTAGGTAAAGGACTTTATTTTGCCGTTGGGAAGCATAATCGTACGGTTATTCGATTGCATGATCCACTCCAGGGTCGTAACCGGGCCGGACACCTGGGAGTGAGCGTCGGCGACGAACTTAAAGACCGCCCACGGCCCGCTGAAGGAACCCAGAATGTCCCCGCCCTTGGTGGTCACTTGAATGTCTTCAGGTGCGCCAGTCCAAGTGAAAGTCTTCTGTTGGCCAGTGCCGGACAGCGTCTCGCTGCCGATCTTCAAAATCGTATCAACGTTACTGGGCAATGCCTTGAGGCTGTATGCAAACTTAGGCGTCGCGGAACCTCCGGGATAGAGCGCGTCGCTGAAAGCGGCAGCCCGATTGAAGAAGGCAACAAACGCAGGAAGCAGCTTCACTTTAGCGTCCGGCGCCTCAACGTAGCGTGAACCCTGCTTGGTCAGGTATGTCGCCAGGGTCTTGTCATAGAAGGTCCAGAAAGAGCCGGTTTTCGGCGCGAGAATCGAATTCAACTGCTCAACCGGAAGATCCTGGCTGGAGTTTGGATTGAATGGGTATTTGCCGCTTAGCTGCGCGAATTGCGAACAGAGTGAGCCAGCCGCGTTGTTGAGACGATCTTTGTCACTGTTGGCAATCAGCGCTTCCGCCCGGGTGATGGGCTGCCTGAGGAGGTCATCGACAAGGCTCTCGTCATGGAACTTTTGATCGATCGGAACCCCGACAATGATTTTGGTGACGGAATCCTTGGCTGCGGTGGCTGAGTCGGAGACCTGTTTTACGAGAATGGGATCGCTGCTGTTCTTGGCAAGCGCTCCGATGTCCGATTGCAACTTGTTCAGCGCCAGCACATAGTCCTTGTTCGATAAGACAAACTGATCCGGCAGTTTGTCCGGCGGCCCCGGAGGCTCCACCGTCTGCACCGGCAGAAACGGGGCGGTCACAATGGGGACACCCACGTCCGTGTTGTGGGAGATGAACCAGAATAATTCCAGCAGGGGTGAGGTCGGGCTCGCCAACTTCCCCAGTTTACCCTCGGCGTCATTGAGATCTTTGTAAGCGGCGACCGCGGAATCCTTCAGAACTGCACGCCACTCGTTGATGAAGTCGTTGTCGTAACGCTGAGTAAGCTTCTGCTGCAGAGTGGACTGATCCAGTTCCAGTGCTGTGGTCTTCCCCAAGACCCACTCTTCACCGCTGGCGTAGGCAGAGGGGTTAAGAATCGCGTCCTTCATGAAGGCAAAACCTGGGCGTGTAAACGCGCCTCTGACCCTGCGACCGCCAGCGATCACGCCGGCCGCTTCGTGAAATTGCTGAAAGAAATCGGCGGCAGGATTCTTGAGTGAATCTTGCTCCACCAGAGTCGAATAAAGACGATCAGTACTGCCAAAGAGAGAGAGATAATTACGCGCCTGGGCAATGGCGGCAGGGTCGTTGTTCGCTGAGTAAGGATTCGCCGCCGCCAGTTCTTTGCTATAGAAATCGAATTGCACCTTGGCGAGTGCGGCGCGATCAGCATCAATGTCTCTACCCGCCGTCCATTGACTGGTGAGCACCGGCGACAGGAATTCCTTCGTGCTCTTGTCGTTATTCGTGGTGGTGATCAGATACGCCTTCAGTTCGCTGTAAGTATTGTCATAGCTGTCGTTGGAGCCGGGCTTGTCAGGAACGTTGCGCAGTCCGGCCAACAACCGCACCTGCGTGTCCGCGAACAGAAGCTTTTGAAAATTCTGGAAGTAAGCGTTCCTGGCGTCGGGATAGATCTGATCGCCTATGTACAGCCCCCAGCGCAGGCTCAAAGGGATTCCGCTATTTTGATAATCCGAAAGGGTTACGAGTTGCTGCCGCAGCCGGTCGAGTTTCTGCAAGTCGTTCAAGCTGGGTACGTGGTTGGAGGTTAGCTGTACGTTCCGAATCTCGTTGATTGCGGTGCTGACATTGTTCTCCAGAGCATGATTGCCGAGGAAGGAAACGAGAAATCCAAAGGCGCAGACAATGCTCACAACAACGACAGCAGTCAACGCGACCCGTCGAAGCAGATTTACCCGCGAACTGAAACCGCTCGCGGCCAAAGCAACGCGGTCCTTGACGATTACGTCATTGAAAAACTGGCTCAGGAAAACCCATTGCGGCACCTTCCGGGATCCGGCCACGCGGGCTTCGACTGGCACCGGGACTGCGCCCCGTCCCGCTCCGCTGAAGATCCGAGTCGCGCCGGCAGCGGATCCCGGCTCTTCAGCTTGCACTTCAGGGGCGGCAACCGCAGCGGCCACATCGTCGACGATCACCGGACGAACTCCCGAGAAATAAAACCCGCGCAGGAACGGGTTGACGCTAAGCTGGCTGGGACGCGCCAGGTCCACCAGAAACTGCACCAAGAGCGTGCGTAGCTTTCTCAGTTCGCGGGGAAATTCGTAAATGCCCGGCTTCTTGTCGCCTTCGTTTTCTCGCGCCAGCAAATCGAGGCGCCTCTCAGCCAGGGAATAAAATAGCTCGTCAAAGGCTTTGGCCAGTCGCCGGGTTTCTTCTTCCGCGTATACACCTGTAGCCACTAAGCGCACGGGCAAGGTCGCGCCCAACACCTCAGAAGCTTCTTCCTTGCTCAAGCCGCGAGCGAACTCGGGAAAGAAGGAAATCCTGTCCAACTTGGTGAACAGGACGTACACGGGAAAACTGATGCCAAGAAGTTGTGAGACTTCCTGCAGGCGGACCGCCAGCTTGCGGGCCGCGGAAAGAGTGGTCTCGCTGGCGCCCGGCTTCATGAAATTTTCGCAGTCGTAGCAGACGATGGCGGCACGCGGAGCCTGCTGGCCTTTTCCCATGTTAGAAAATCGCCCCGGCTGTACCAGTTTGACCAACCGCCGCCAGCGTCCCGATTCCGCCAGCAGTCCGCCAGCCGGATCCACAAAAATGGCTTGGCGCGTATACCAGATGTTGGCCACACGCGTAGCTACGATGTTGTTGTCCTGATAGACCTGTCCGGCGAGCAGTTCGGGATCGAGGGCGGAGTGAATGATGGTCGTGGTTTTGGTGGACCCGGAATCGCCCAGCAGGAAGACTAAGGGCAGATTGCCCAGTTTCGCGCCGCGACCTAAAGTCGAACTCTTCAGCCGGCGAACCGCTTCGTGCACCAGCACATCCAGGTCGTCGGAACCTTTCGCAGGCGCGTTCTCGCTTCCCGATTCCTCAGCTTTGGATTTGCGGTAGAACCAGAGAAAAGAGCCCGCCGCAATCAGCCCGATCAACCAGAGCCCGCCCCGTAGGATCCAGATGCCGGCACCCGGGGGATGCATCCACGTGCCCAGGAACCAGACCAGAACCAGGTAAACCAGCAGCAAGATGCCGGTCACCAAGTAAACAACCATGCCGCCCCCTATTTCGCAACCTGTGCAGCCAGCGTGGAAAGTTCAGACGCGCCGGAAACCAGTGAAAACTTGAAAACAAAAAACAGAGCGATGGCCAGCAACGAAGTGACCAAGGCGGTGATGGCGAGCCGGCGCACCCAGGGGTCCGACTGAACCACACGAACCGCGTCGGCCGGAATCGCTCCCCGTGGAGATAAGGCTGCGGAAGGGCCGCGAACTCGCCGGATCTTCTCTTGCACGCTTGCCATGATGGAACGCAGATCTCCGCCGGCGGCGTAACGTCCTTTGAAACCGAGCAAGAGACAGAGGTAATACACCTCAAGCAGGTCGGCGGTTTCAGCCGAGTCATTGCGATTGAGCGCCTTTTGCAGCTCCTGGAAAAAAACTTCGCCACCCAACTGATGTCCGTAGAGTTCAGCCTGCAAGGGCAGACGAGGCCAGTCAGAAAAAACCGGATTCCGGCAACCGAGCACAGACTCGTCCAGGAATGCGACCACGGCAAAGATTACTTGCTTTACGTCTTCCGCAGTGCAGCCCCGGCTGCGAGCCTCCTGCTCCGACACTCGTAGTGCTTGTTTCATCTGCGCCCGGAAAGATTCGGCGTTCGAGACCGCCTGCCGGTTATAGCGCAGCCGCACAATGGCGGTAAACACTTCCTGGAAGGCGAGAGCAAGATTCCAACCGCGCCGGTCGAGAGCCGGACTTGAACCGCGGTAACTGCCCAGCGGAGTAGCGTGTGATCCTGACATAGTGTTCAACTCTCCAGAAGAACCACGAGTTCCATCTCAGGCGACGGCAGTTCGCCCGGGACGTACACACCCACGCCGCGTGTTTGCATGATGTGCTCCCAGCACGGTCCGCCGCGGCTGATGGTGAAATACTGACTCTCCACCTTGGCGGAGATCGCTGAGGGTGGTACCTCGAGATGAGTCAGCGTGAGCCCGGCAAGAGCCCGCTTCACCAGCTCGGGAACAAACTTGGCCGAACAGATCTTGACCAGTTGCGGGACTTTCGCGATCAGTTCAGCTTCGCCAACGGGCGAGTGGATACCCAGAATCCAGCGCGAAGGACCGAAGCAACGCTGGTCTTTGATCTCGCCTTCGTGGAAATAACGATCGACGGCTTTGAGCGGGATAAGAATCGCCTGCGATGGAACTACGATCTCGAGATGCCGCCGGATGTGATCGTCGAGCGCGTCGAATCCGGGGCCGGGATCACGATGGTCGTAAGTTGGCAGGGAACGCGGATGGGTGTTCAAACCGAAAGTGCAGAGCGCACCAGCCAAACGCGACATTTCGCGGAAAAGCTCTTCGGGATGGCCGTGCTTAGAGAGCAGGAGATGCCGAAGGGGAGTCAAGCTCGAGTTAATAGCGTGGAGAAACCAGAATTGCGAGACGTGGCGGGCGGACATACCGGCCTGAAACTTTCCCACCGACTGCTGCTGCTCCTGCGAAACCACGGTACTTTTTTCCTCGAGGATTTCGACCAGTCGCTGCAGCATATCCGTCAGACGCTCACTCGCACTCAAGTGGAGGGTTGGCGGCACGAATGCTGGGTCAAAGCCAAAATGGCCCGCTCCATCACGCACGACTCGTGCCAGCGGCAGAGTAAGAAGGTCGTCGCCGGCTTCCGATTCGAGCACCAACCGAATATTCTTGTGACCCAACTGAACTGGCTTCTCGTCGCGCCCCGTGTTCTCGTCGTGCAGTATCTCAACCACGCTGGTGAAACGCGTATTGGCATCTGGACCGGAGTCCAGTTTGCAGTTTTGCCCATCAGGAAGCCATCGTGGTATCGCCAGACAGGCGGTCAAATGGTCGGCGGTAGGAGGAAAGAGCGCGGCGATATTGCGAGACTCCGGCAAAGAATCACACCCTGGAATGTCGAAAGGCAAGCCATCTTCAAACATCCCGAGAGCATTCACGAGGGTCACCGTTCCGTTGCGCAGGGCATCGGCATCAAGCTGGCAGGCGGAGAATCCGTAGCCGTTTTTCCACAGACTCGCAGTGGCGAAATGCACGGAGTCTTCAAAATAGCGGTTCTGGGCCTGGAAGTGATGCGGGGCCAGATACATCCCTTCCGCCCACACGATTTTGGAAAGCAACTTCATCCCATTTATCTGCCCGGAGCAGGTCATTGTCTCCCGAACGGGCTGCACTTGAGAACAAGAATTTGACGCCCGAACCTTCAATCAACGCCTGGCCAGCGATGCTAGGTGTTTGCCTCTTTACTGTCAAGGTAATGGCGGTGTAAGGTGAAGGGCTCTGGAGCATTCCAAGAGAAGAATTGCTCCAGCCGTTTCGGCACTACTTCAGCGGCTGGGAATGGGGATACCATGCTAGTGCCAAGAAATACAGGCTTCCCCTGTGAGGCTCTGACAAGCCCACTGTTACGGGTTGCTGGCGCCTTAGCGGCCTCGAATGCCCGAGCTTCATCTCTTGGCTCGATCATTTTGGAGGTCACCCCATGAATACCCGATCTCTGCAACTCAAGTCTATCCAATGCGTTGCTTCCGCTGTCTTCTGCTTTCTGTTTGTCGGATCGGCTTTGGCGAACAATCCGATTCCTAGCGTTGTCGGTCCGCCGGTTCCGCAGGCGGTTGTTCCTGGCAGCGGCGAATTCACGCTCACGGTGTATGGTGCGAATTTCGTCTCAGGCGCAGTGGTCAATTGGAATCGCAGTCCGCGTTCGACTACATTCATCTCGGCCAGAGAGTTGAAAGCACAGATTCTCGCCTCGGATGTGGCCACGGCTACGGCGGGCTACATCACAGTGGCCAACCCTCCACCGGGCGGCGGAGTTTCTAGTTCGAGCTATGGCCTAGTCGAAGTGCATACGCCGACTTCCACGATCGTCGCCAACAAGCCGAATGTTTATCTGCGAGGCGGAGGACCACAGTTCGTAATCCCTACCGACTTCAACAATGACGGCATACTCGATTTTTCGGCAAGCTGGGGCTCCGAAATCCAGGTTCTATTGGGTAACGGGGATGGCAGCTTCCGGTTCGGGTCGTTTGCTACCCATAGCTACTATTCTCAGAGTGCCATCGCGTACGGTGATTTCAACAATGACGGCAATGAGGATCTGGTTTTCGGAGCCGACCCCAACGGTCCGCCATTCCAACTCCAGGTCAGCCTCGGGGACGGCAACGGCAAGTTTCGCACTGGGTCGCGGTTTGGGCACTTCGACCAACTGTACCCCTTGGCGATTGTAGTGGGCGACTTCAACCGTGACGGCAACCTCGACCTGATCACAAATCCCAGCAAGGGTTATGGGGAGGTTGGAGTATTTCTTGGCAATGGCGACGGGACCTTCAAGCACTTAGTGGATTACTCTGTGGGGGACTTTTACCTGGTCAGCGCCGATTTCAACGGCGATGGCATCCTGGATCTAGCCCTTTTGTGGGATCACGCTATCTATGTCATGTTGGGCAACGGCGACGGCACCTTTCAGAAGCCACGCACGGTTATTCGGTCGAGAGCGCAGATTGGCGACTGCAGTTTTGGCTCCTTTTTTGTGACGGACTTCAACGCCGATGGGAAAGGCGATCTAGTTTATTGCGAGAGGGATCAGAGCAACGGCAAGCTCTGGGTCGCGCTCGGCAACGGCGATGGAACGTTCAAGAAGCCAGTTTCCTATCTGATACCTTGCGGCATCTTCGGCTTCTCGTTTGCGTTAGGCGACTTCAACTCCGATGGCAAAACCGACCTGCTCGTTAACTACAACACAACGGACGTTCAAGCCGAGACGGATCTCTATCTGGGGAGGGGCGACGGTACCTTTCGGCCCAAGCAGGTCGTCAAGCTACCGGGAGGCACGGACTACAACGCCGAGGAAGGCATAGTGGTTGGTGATCTCAATTCGGACGGATTGCTGGATTTCATATTCCAGGAGCCGGGCGGTGTTAGTGTTTTTGTGCAGAAGTGAAGGCATTTTTCAACTGTCTGATGCCATCGCCTGCGACCAATGCGCGGGTCTCTCAACTTGAGGCGAGCGCGGATCAATTCCGCCGAAAATACAGGTATTGGATTTGAGGAGGATTTCGGAAATGAAGGCAAAAAGAACGCTCGTTGTTCGCTGGTGTTTCCTCGGAACCGTCCTGTTTTTTCTCGGCTTCGGGTTGCTAGCGTCACCAACCACGGCACACGCGCAGTTCTGCCAGTCAACCCAGGGTTACAACATGGTATGGGGCACGTGTCCCGGCCATGGGTTTGAAATAGTAGGCTCGCCTGCATTCATTGACGCGAGCGCGTGGTGTCCCTCAACCGGTTGCGACACAGTCGGAGTCGATTTTTGCCAAATGGTCCGCCAAGGATACGTGCCCCTGGCCGACTTGCGTATCGTCTAAGCAGCAGAAACCATGAAATTCGCGAACAAGTACGAGCTTTTCGAAGCTGTGACCAGCGGGCGGGTGGAGACTTTCTTTGCCAAGGATCTGGCTAGTGGGGAGCGCGTTCTGCTTCATATCTTCGACGCACCGGAGAAAAAACCTGACCAGCCAACCGTGCTTTGGGTCCTCGAATCGTTTCGCAAGGTGGCTCCCGATCCGCCGGGATTGGTGGTTGAAACGGGTAGATATAGCGGAACGACTTACGCTTATTTGGTAACCAAGCTTCCCGATAACGAGGTACTGCAGCGCTGGACTGAATCCTACGAATCCCATGTGAGGGAAACGCAAGAGATGCCCATTCCGTCCGCACCCACCATCCCAGGAAGTTCCGCCACGGGCAAGGATCGATCGCAGCCGGAAAATCGGCCCGCCGAAGAATCCACTCCGGCGCGCAGCGCCAGCCCGCATGGCGAGTTTACAGCGGCGTTTCCGGGATTGGCGTCACCGCCTAGTCCCCAGAAGACCGGTCGAGACGAAATTAACCTTGGACCTGAGCCAGCCGCTCCGCGACAAGAACCTGGCGACTTCACCAGACAGTTTTTCTCTGCGTCGCATGAAACGCCCCAAAAGCCAGCGACCCAGGCGCCCGCCAAATTACCCGAAGCAAGCGCCCATCCTAATCGTGAAGTCCCAAGGATTGGCGTCGAAAGTCAGGTAGCGGCAAAGCCGGAGAGCCCCGAGCCCCCGACACCGGCACCAGGCGGTGGTCGGACCGCGAACTCTGTGTCCTCGCCTGACCCTGGTAGTTTTACCGCTTTGTTCCGCTCCGACTTCAAGTCAGAAACCAAGGCCACTGCCGAGAGCGTCGGGGCTCCCCGCAAGCTTGATGATGCGAAGTCAGGAGACTTCACAGATTTCTTCCGGGGACCGTTTGACGGAGAGCGGCCTGCGGAAACCCCCAATATTTTGCCCAAGGATTTAGACACGCCACAACGTGACGCGCCTGGAGATTTTACGAGAGTGTTCGGCCCCGCGAAGAGTGGCGCCCTTGCCGCAACTCCTCCATTGAAGGGTCCAGCCAGAGACACTCCCCTGGAAGATTCACCCGGCACTTTCACGCAAGGATTTCCAGATGCGCGCCAGCCTGCGCCTCCGTCTCCTTCGCCAACCTGGGAACCGAGGGCGCCGAAGAGCGAGATACCGCCGCCGTCTCTGGAGCCAGCGTGGACGCCGCCGGCTCCTCTTTCGGCGAAGGCTCCCCTCGCTCCGTCCATCGAAGCAATCTTTCCGGGACCACCCGTCAGCAGCACGTTGCGCGAAGCCGAACCGGCATTACCGAATGGCGCTACTCGCGTTTTTTCGACGCCCGCCGGACGTCTGGTGGCTAGCCCACCCCCGCTCCCGGCTGGTCCTAGCGAATACACGCGAATCATCTCGGGCGGAATGAGAGGTCCCGCGGAAGAAGCGCCAATCGCAGGTGGATCGCAAACTCCGTCGGGCGGGCCTCCAGCATTCAAGCTGCCTCCGCCGCCCGCTGTTCCTCCGGCTCCCAAGTTCGCAGCGCCGCCGCCACCAAAATTTTCTCCCCCTGCGGCTCCCAAGGTCCCGCAGCTTGAGATCAAAGCTCCCAAACCCAAGGCGGCTTATCTGCCTCTGGTCATTATCCTGAACGTGTTGTTGTTCTTCGCGATCCTGCTGATCGTGTATTTCTCAATCAAACACTAAGGAGTACAAGCGAGGATTAGCTGGTTTGCGGGAGCAGAATAAGCAGTTCCATGTCTGGATTGGGAAAATCTCCTGGCACGTAGGCAGCCAGGTTGCGGGCGCGAGTGACTGCTTCCCAAGCCGCGCCCGACTGGTTCAGGCTGAAGTATTGATACTTCAACTTCACTGGAATTGCGCTGGGCGGGTTGGGTAAGTGTTTGAGCTGGAGACCCGGCAACGCCTGCTTAATCAAGTGTTCGATGTGGGTCGCCGAGCACACCTTCACCAGTTGCGGCACTCTCTGGATGACCACGTCCTCGCTGGTCTCAGCACTCACCGCGAGATACATCCGCGTGTTGGCCAGGTACTTGTCGTTATCAATCGCGGTAGCGTAGATGGAAGACTTTACCAGCTTCAGCGGCAAAGACACAATGTTCGTGGGTACGACAGTCTCCAGCAAGGCACGTAATTTCTCGTCGAGGTCGGAAAAGATCGGACCCAGCGAGTCGTGCACGTACAACGGCAAATCGCGCGGCCGCAGCTTCGGCGAAAAAGTGCTAAGCGAACCCGCCAGCGAAGCCATCGCTGAGTACAGTTCCTCGGGATGCCCTTGCTTGCCCTCAAACAGGTGACTGAAGATCGGGAAATAGGAGTTGACGGTATAGAGCAGCCAGAAATTCGCGATATCAGAAGCAGTGAAATCCGCCAGGCTCTGATTCTTTTGCCGTCGCGTAGCAGCTAGTTGGGTGCTCCGAGCAGAAAGAATCTCAATCAATCCGCGAAGAACTCCCGACAAGTATTCACTGGCGCTGATCTCGAGCAAGGGAGGAACGAAGCGCGGGTTCAAAAGAAACGTATCCGCCTTGGTGCGTTCCACATTGGCGATACGCAAAACCGAACAGCCTTCGCGATTCTCATTCTCAGCCAGCAGCCTAAGATTCTTTCGCGCAATCTGCACCGGCTTCTCGCCCACACCAGTATTCTCATCGCGGAAAGCCGTCACTTCCGCGAGATAGCGGCTGCCGCCGTCCCGCTGCGCAATCGCGACGTTGAGCCCGCGCTGCCGGTAGTCGGGGATGGTCAAGTAAACATCCAGGCTGGTCGCGCCGGGATCAAAGAAATCCGCCAGCGCCTTGGAGGGCGGCGGCGGGTCCGCATCCGGAATATCGAACAGCAACCCATCCGGAAAGATGCCCGCAGCCCGCGAGACTACAAGCTGCCCCTCGGCAAGCATCTCCTGATTGATCACAAGCTCACTGAATCCCCAAGCACAAAACTTCAGCGCCTGCAGGCGAAAATTCAGCGTGTCCTCCATAAACCTGTCCTGCGTCTGCAGGTGCTGGGGAGTGAGGAACGTCCCCTTGGTCCAGATCACAGGTTGCAGTTGCTTCATAAAAGTTCCGGCCCGGTGCTCACAATAACAATTCCGTGGCCGAGAAGCAAACCGCGCCGGCTCAGCAATTTGCTTGGACTTAGGAGCATAGCAGCTCGTACCTCGGTCATGGTCCAAGAGTGGCTCATAGTAGCTCTGGAGGGCTGCAAGATCAGATCTTGATCGGCCTCTCGCTCCTCCGGCCTTTCTTCTACACTTTGGCCCATCTTGCAGGTAAAGATTTGCGGTCCGGTTCCCGCCTTTCTTCGGCAGTGCTTCCGGCCGGCACGAGGGCCTGCGTTACAACCCTCCCCTTGAGCGCATGAACCACGGGCGCGGCTTTCCGGAGTTGCCCCAGCTAAGAAGAATGCCGGTGAATTCGTATGCTATATTTTGTAAATTACTGAAGACAAGATACATATTGGGTTCGTTTTGCAAAATAGGTAAAGTGAAGGGGCGTCTCCTTCATCGGGCTAAATGCAAGCTCAGAGGAGGGGGGACTACTTCCCCCTTCCTGATAGAGAAAGCCCTTGTGCCGCGCGATCGGCTTGTGACTGGGACGCCCCACCGGCCGCGTCAGCAGTTCCTCAATGTCAAGCTGCAGGTTGTCATTCGCCGGAAGCCGAATCGCGTACTTCACCCCGCGCTCTTCCAGCGCTTCATAGATCTCGGGTTTGGCAAACGCAGCATCCGCCCGAAACACTACTTCCTTACCCATGCTCTGCTGGTGCTCGATCTCGGGCAGTAACAGCTCCTCCCAATCCTCCGCATTATGCACGTTGCCCTGCCGCAGCTTCGCCCCCAAACAGTCTCCTTCCCCGTTGGGCAGCAGCAGCGGGTGATGGCAGGTAGATTCAAAGTGGCCGTTATACGCACTCTGCTCCTGCTCGCCGTAGACGGGAATCTCCGCTGTCCATATCCAGCACCACCCGGTCTGACGAATCCATGGCCTCCACTTTCGCAATCAGCTCCCGAATGATTCGGCTCAGACTGTCAAGGTTCTCGTCTTGGGTCAGTACCTCGGTCTCGAACTAGTGCAGCTGTGAAGTCAGCGCTGCCCCGCGATCCCAGATCTTCTCCGAGCCGATCAGCCGGAAGGTCGGATCTTGGGAAAGCCGCTCGGCATCTAGCGCCGTCACCTCACCTGAGCGACGGAGTTTGCCGGTTGACCGAAATGGCAGCAAGATCAGACGATACTGAGACGAGATCCAAAGCTTGAGGGGATCAAAGACGGGGCTTACTGTTCGGGCGCTGGGCTCGACTTCCACAGGCCTTCGATGAACTTCAGCCAGTCCTGTGTGCCGGAGCGCAAGTGCCGGGGCAAGCCGCGGGAAAAGATGGCGAGGCCAAAGTCTCCTCGGGCTCTGCGAAGAACCAACTGGATTTCTTCGACGACGTCTTCGGAAATCGAACCGTCCTTTTCGAGACTCTCCAGCAACTCAAACATGTCCGGCGCAGCAGCAATGAGGCTGGCATTGCCATTGGCATCGGCTTCCGCTTCCACCGACGCCACTGGCTGACCAAAAAGATCAATCACACGCGACCACTTCTGCGGATCAATCCGCCACATCCCCGACGTCATCTTGGTCTTGGCCATAACTCCTGTTCCTTCAGAAGGTTGTCCCTTCAACTATCTTCTAGGATGCCCGCACAACATTCAAGGTTACTAATGTTCTTTTGGGGTAACGGGAGGGGTACGGCTGGTTGGGGTCAGCCTGAGTCTGCGACTTGGCATCGAGCAGAAATAGTCAACGCCACACCTCAGCGGATCACCGCCGCATGCGCCTGGCGAATCTGCATCATTGGTACCGCCCGTTTTTCAGGGCCTGACCTCGAGAAGTGTCAGTTTTCCTATGGTCGAGGAGAAAATGGTTATGCCCACGCTGAACGAGCTGTCGATGGGGAGAGGATCGGGCAGTGTTTTCGCCTCTTTCAGGCGAAACGAGAGGCTCTGAATCGCCAACATGCTCGGTGCCACCGATATCGGCCCGCCGCCTGGCGGTTGCCCGTAAGAAGCAGCGCCCTCGAAGTCGCGCAGGTTCACCGGGTCCGTAATCGATAACTGCTTGAAATTACCGATGGCTCCGCCCGACACAAACGGAAGCTTCGGGATCGGCACGGTGGCCCCTACACCGATGAAACGAAAACGCCCGCTCTTGTTGTCCTTCAGGTTGACGATCTCGAATTCCGCGACATCGACTTGCACTGGAAATATTGGAACCGGGCTTGAGGCACTGGATATAAACAGGAGACGAATCTTAAATGTCTTCGAGCCGTTCTGAGGAACGGGCACTGGCGGAGGGAGTGCGCCAGGCCGAGTGACCACAACTCGAACCGAGCGGAACTGAGGATCTTCGCCGGGCGGTGAGTCCAGGAATCCGTGGAATTTACGATTGAAGCTGACTAGGGGCTTCAAATCCGGTTTCAGGTCTAACGCCGTCCTCAGCTGAGCCTCTACCGCCTGCTCGCGCAGTGACGAAAGGAGTTCGTTGTGTCTGGCTGCGCCCGTGTGGCTTGCAAACCCGTCGAGGTGCACGGTAAAGGCGCGTCCGCTTCCTCGATTGAGCACCCTCTCCATGTTTCGAATCAATTCCCGGAGATAATCGAAATGCTTCGACTTGGGAGTATCGTCATCGATATCAAAATCAAAAAGACTGGCGTCCTTGAACTCGTCAGTTTCGGGGCCGCCGAGGTCCCTGGCAACCTGCCCCTCTGGCGTTTCTCCGGGCCGTGGACGAAAATCCGACCTGATCGTACCCTCCGGCTTCGTCTTAAGAATAGGGCTATTCTATGCCATCTTGCCTTAGCGGTCAGCATCGGGAAGCGTTCTACTGCGTGGTGGATCAACCACCCAGAAGCAACCACGCCTTCAACTTCAGGTTGAATGCCGCAGTGTCATCTTCTTTCCGATTCTTGGCGAACCATCACCATGTTAGGCCAAAAGTTCAGAATGCAGGACTGTGAAGCAAATCCCGTTCTTATGGGAGAAGATCGAGACTTGGCGGTGCGCCTACAACCAAGTGCGGCCGCACTCGGCGCTCGGTTATCTCATACCAGCGGAGTTTGCGCAGAGGAGCGCGGCTTCGTCCGGCTGCGCTCGCATGGCTCCGCCGGACGAAGCCGCTTCTTCCGGTGGTGAGAGTGTGATTGCAGGCGTAGTGTTGGAGAACCCAAAACCGGAGAAAGTCTCATTATCCTTGGACTAGAGATGGGGGGCAGGTCAGGCGGCGGCGTCGGCTTAAATTTGTTTCTTATCCACTCCTGGCATTTGAACCCAATTGCCCTTTATGTTTCTGCCAGGCTCTTCGCCACGAATGACGGACAGTCCCTACAGAAACCGCAGCAAGTGAATGTACTCGGGACGAATCCAGCGGATCATTCCGAAGTTGATGTAGGTTCCTAACAGCGCCGCGTTCACTGTCGCGTTCGTGGCGTTAAAAACCTTCTCGGTCCAGTCGTCGACCGGGAACACCATGGCCGCCTGCGCGTGGAACGGGCTCCAAGGATCAAGGTCCACCACTTTGATCGCGTTGTCATTGACGGTTTTCGCATCTTTCAGCGGAACATCGACCGCCTGTCTGCCATTGATGTTGTACCAGTAGACTTGCGACGGCGGATTGAGCACCGCAAATTCCGCATTGTCGTTTGGGGGCAGATTGACCCAGGTTTCAACGGTGTCGTCGAAGCCGCCCAGCGCATCGAATGACACTCCCTGAAACATTCCCCTGGTCGAGTTGCCCAGATAGAAGCGCCCCACCGCCACTGGCGGAAACGGGCATCGAGCGCTGGTAATACTGCTCTTTTGCAGAGGCGGAATCCAAACTAGCTGGCTGATTCGCCGCTCGTAAGGCCCCATTCCCCTGGAGATGCTGCCCGGCCGCAGCGCATCCTCGCGGGCCTCATCGGCAGTGGCACCCACACCCCAGATCAGGTATTCAAAGTTGGCGCCCGGCTTGATGATGCTCTCTTCCGGCGCTTCGACTTGCGTGTAGTGGAAGATAATCGCCACGCCCATGCGCGGATTGTTGGCTCGCGCCCTGGCAATGTCCGCCCGAATCGGGTCCAGCGCCGCATTAACTTTGTTTTTCTGGACGTAGTCGTTGATCAGATTGAGCACAAAATTCAATCCCTCGAGCGCAATCTGAATCCCGCCAATGATGGCCTGGCCTTTCGGCGACGGTCCGCCCACCTCTGGCACCGTATTGTCCGCCACTCCCTCCAGCGAGTAACTGCCCGCCGCGCCGCCGCCTCCTCCGCCCCCAGAACCGCCCTTCGGCGGAAGGGGCAGGCCATTGCTCCCGATGGGCTTGGGATTCAGTCCCATCATCTGCCGCGCGTTATCTACGTTCTCAATTCCGCTAATTCCCGGGATGTCGCATTCCGGAGCCAGTTTTACCCCAAACTGCGGTGCCCTCTTGGCGAGATCCGTATCCAGCGTCCAAAGCTTCGCGTTGATGGCCTTGGCCTGTGCGGCAACGAAGGCATCCCCCGGCTTGGTCGGATCGTTCTTGCGATCGTATTCTCGAATCTGGCCGGGCGCGCCGGGCGCGGGCTTCAGCTCAATATTGTCCGCGATCAGGTTGATCCGGTCCGCCATTGCGCCCTTGTCGGCCACCGTAACCCGCAAGTCCGACAGCAGTTCGCGGTATTGCCCGCCCAGTTGAGCGGTCTTGGCTCGGGTCACGAGTTCTTCGTACGCCGCCTTCGAGATATAAACCGGAGTCCCGGCCTCTAGGTATCGCTGCAGCGCGCCCGCCACGCGCTGGTTTCCCCGCGCGATATCCATCGGTACGTTCGTGTCAAGAATGACCGTATCGGCCACGGCTATCCGCTCCCTATCGATTCCCGCGAATCGTCAACGGCGACTGCGGATCAAGTTGCCCGCGTCCCTCGTTCGGGGCACCCGTTTCTCGCGCGGTTCATCACACAGGCTCTCGCACATGCCGTTAACGACGGTCATCCCATGCTCGGGTCTTTCCGCGGTGCATCGAACCCTCACGTTGTAGTGAAAAACAGGCACAACTCGTTTCACCACGAATCTCCTTTTTGACTTCAAACACGGCGATAAATAGTACACCCATCTCGCCTGATCGTGACATTGCGAAACAAATTTTCTCCTGATCCAACTCCAGGATTAGTTTCTGGTAGTAAGGGTATCCCGCCAGTGACTGCTTCAGGGTGAACAGATGCTTCGGCCGGTAGTCTCCAACGAGAGCCTGTGCCACCTTGCCCCGCGGGCTCTGCACCCGCCTATGACAGAGTTGCGCCAGTTCGACGGGATCGCGCCTGCCCGAGAGGATCGCATCGAGAATCGCTTGGCCGCTGGTTCCGGTGATGTCGCTGAGCACACGGTGAGTTGCAGGTTCGGGATGCGTGTCCCTCGGACCGAGATGCTTGGCTTGCATTCGCTCCTGCCTTTGCTACAATGCCGGACAGCCCATTCGCTGGAGGTTGATATGCCAATGCAGGTGTGCATGGGGGCGAGTATGATGTGCAGTTTCGGCATGGCACCGAGTTCGCTGGCGGTCCTGCCCACGAACCGGGTGATGACAGACGAAGTCCCGGATGCCAATATTATGGATCACATCCCGCTGGTCAACATAATGCCGTTCGGTATGTGTATGTCACCAGCCAATCCGGAAGTGGCGGCAGCGACCGCCGCGGCCATGGGTGTGCTCACCCCAATGCCGTGCATTCCGGTCACGCCGGCGCCGTGGGTTCCCGGAGCTCCGAACGTGCTGCTCGGCGACATGCCTACTCTCGACGATACGTCAACGCTGATGTGCACCTGGGGCGGCGTCATCACCTTCGTCACGCCCGGTGAGTTCACGGTGCAGGTGCCGTAGTAGGCAAGCAGCCCGCAAAGCACCGCAGCTTGGCGTGTGCCGTCGCGTTGCAACCAACGGCGCTATTCGTTGGGCCCTGATCCGATCTGCTGCACCGCCGTTTGTTCGATAATGGATTTGTCATAAGCAACCGCATCCAGCAAGCGGTGATTGGGATGGGGATGGGGATGGGGCCCCAACCTTAAGATCAGCCACTCCCATAAGCAAATTAGTCGAGAACGTCGCCAGGGCCTTATCAGCTTTGCCGGTGTCCTGATAGACAAAACCTCCTTTCATTCCTGCTCCGAGTCCGGTTAACAGCGGCGCGGCTGTGCCGCCACTCACCTACGTCGCTCCCACCATCACGATTTCCGCCGAGGTATCGCGAACGAACGTTAAACCTTTTACCCAGGCTTCGCCGGTTTGAACTGCGCTTTCGATATTCTCCCCGGCCTTTTGTTGAGCCTCCGACTGCTTATCTTGGAAGGCATCGCGGTCGTCGTCGGCCTGCTCCATCATGTGGACGAGGCCCAAGAGTTGCGCCTTCATAGAATTCCTTGCGGCAGCATAGAACCTTCTGAGTTCCACTTCAGTCTGGGTCGTCGACTCCAGCGCAACTCTGTCCCAATCCACTTGTACGGAATGCAAGTCTGGCAATCGCATGCCAAACGCGCCCCAATCTCGCTTGCCTCTCTCGGGTTCAATGGTTGAATAAGCGCTCATCGCTCCGGCGCGTTTACAGGAGCGAATAATCCGAGTCAGACCGCCCCAATCGACGAGATAAACCCCGTCGTTCGATCGTAAAGTTTCCCAAGCCATTCAACACCTCCAACGTGGAATCAGAACACGAACTGATTCTTGGCCCGTTTAACGAACAGTCCGACTGGCAAATGCTTGGCGAGCGGGTTGGGCGCAACGTCGTCGATGACGGCCTTGATCGCTGTGCTGGAGACGGTTCCGATGTCTTGAATCCGCTGGCCCGGTGAGCATGAAAGGCCCTGTGTGAACATCGCGAGTGCTCCACGGGTCTGCTGAAACTGTCTCAGGGCTTGAAACTTGCGACTGCCCAAGCTCGCGATTAACTTCCAGAGAAGCTTTCAAATGTCCTCCGCCGCTGATTTCAGATTCCGTCTACTGAGTAACTGTTTGCTGCTCAAAAGCGTCCTTCATCAGATCAAATGCCTTCTTTACTTCGTCTGGATGGTCCTGTACCTCTTTTACGATTTTCCTAATGTCTCCGTCTTGAATCGAGACGCCTGCAGTGCGCAGTTGCTTGATTATGTCTTCGGCCATCTTGCGGTACTCGGTTTCAGTGATCTTGATCGCTTTCGGCACCACTCCTGTGGTGAGACGTATTAGCAATTGCTCGACCACCACAAAGATCAATCCAGCCCAGGTGAACTTGCCCGTCGCAACCTTCTTCCCAACGTTGCCAATGATCACACCTATACCGAAAAACACAACTTGCGGCGTCACCGCGTCCGGGATGTTCGAAAACACGTCTTTGGAAATTTGCAGGAGTACAGCATTGAAGACCTTGTCGTAAAGAACAGGAGCGTGCGCCTTTAGAATCGCCCGAGCCTTGAGAACAACCTCTAGTTGATTCTCCCATTTGCTAAAGTCGTCCCGGTTTTCGACGACAAACTCTGCGATTTCTGTCCCTACGACGACCACAAAACCCACGCCGCTTGCTCCCGCGACTATACCCATCAGAAGCTTAACTTCTGTTTGAGCAATCGCTACCCAAGGTGCGGCGCTACGTCCGGCGGCCACGAGGGGGAACGTTCGGACTTCGTTAATGAAACCTCGGGGGGACTGGGTGAAAAACTTCCCGTCTTGGGAGTAGATCACCTGCAACCCGTCTGCAGACCATACAAAACGTTCGCCATCAGAAGCCATCCACGTCTGACCAGACTTCACCGATCCCCAGATGCCGCCAATGAACAGCGAGCTATCGGTGTTGAGGCGCGGAATAATAGTGTCGGGATGTACTATTTGCAACGGAAAATCATCTTTACCCATGATGTTCCTCCTCGCAGGAATTCTGATCGGGATTTCCCTCTTAACCCCTGAACGGACGCCATTGTACTCCCGTTAGCTCCGCGACGAGCCTACACCCAGATCTCGTCGCCCACTTGGCTGCGCTACCGCCTTTGCCAGAAAGGCGTATCCCACGTTCCCCCAATTCCGATCCCAAACTGGTTGCCCAAGATGCTGAGGGGGCGCGATCCGGGCTCGACCGTCGGCGACAACCAGGAGTAAACGATCTGATCATTGACGATGAACTGCAGCCAACCGATGTTGAGCGCGATTTGCCCGCCCACGGCTCCCTGGCCCATGAACCCGAGATAGAGTGTGCGTTCTCCGGGACTGCCGACGCCAGCTGCCACTTGCGTGAATACGCTCCCTTGCACGCTGGACCACCACCCCGGCGCGCCCAGAAAGAGGAACTCCCGACCGAGCGGGGCCACGTACGCCGCCTGGTAAACCAGAAGCAGATTCTGGAACCAATCGGGACTGTCAAAGCCGAACGATGATCCGCTCAGCTGGAGCATGAATGACTGCTCAAATCCGGCTCGGCCGTATAAGTGGTAGCGGCTGGTAAGCCCGACCGTTGCCTGATATCCGTTTTGCCACAAAGACGGTAGGGCCTGATTGGACCAGAAGAACTGCTGGGGGCTGTAAACGAAGGAAACGACCAACGATACCGGTCTTTTCTCATGAGAATCCAGCTTGTCCTTGTAGGCTTGCAACACGGCGGCGAGGACATTGGCGCGAGCCGAGTTTGGGAACTCGGTGCGCAGTTGGCTGTATATGGTGTCGGTGATGTCGTCGAGGGTGAGCAGCCCCGTCGGAACGTTGATGGGATAGCCGACCGTCTCTGCGCCGGGAAGCCAGCTAAGAAAGGCGCGTGACTTGGGACCAACGGTAGCGGCCTGGTCCGGCTGTACCAGCGGCACATCGAAATTCCACCCTTCCAGAATTTCGTTAACCCGGTCCTGTAGAGTCTTCGCTGGGGTCGGCGTTGGAGGCGTGGGCACCGTCGGCTGCGACGTTGCCGGCGGCAACACAGGTGGCGATGGCAGTTCCAGCCGCAAAGGACCTATGAGCGGTGGCAGCTTCAGTCCGACCGGGCTCGGAAGAGGCGAGAGATGCAGGCACATGGTGCCGGAATCAATATAGTTTCCCTTTGAGCCACAGATCGGGTTGGATTCCTGGCTTCCGGACATGGTACTGATCTAGCTTCCTTCCTCTAATTCAACTTCGTTCCTTTGCTGCCGTCGTCGGCCGTATCCGGGTCCTGCGGGTCCGTCGGGGCGTCCGGGCTGTCGGGCGATCCTCCGCTGGGGTCGTTGGTACTGGCAGGAGAACTGCCGCTGTTGAGGTTTACAAACGGGGTTCCCGTCACAAATACGCCCTCGGGGGAGACGTCGATGGAATTGGGCCCCGAACTCAGCGTGATTCCCGCGGGACATTCAATCACTATGCCTGCCTCCGCGCTGAGATGAATGCTCATGGCGGTCATGGCGTACCCCATCGTGATTGAGTCGGACTTTGCCTGAGTGACCGAGAGCGACACATTGCCAGTGACGCTCTCGCTCTGGTTCCCAGTGACACTGAGCGAGACGTTGCCGGTGACGCTCTCTTTCTGATCGCCAGTAACGTTAAGTGACTTGTTGCCGGTCACACTCTCCATCTGATTTCCGCCGACTTGCAGCGACATATTTCCTTCGATTTTCTCGAAATGGTCTCCTTTTACGTGCAGGTGCTTGTTTCCGGTTTGGATCCACTCCTTCTGGTCGGTGGTCACGATCAAATGGCGGTTGGCGCCGATGAACTCGCGCGAATCCTTTTCGACGCGCAGATCCATGTCCTTTTCCGCATTCATGAAGATTTGCTCGTGGTCGATTTTGTCCTCGAAGCGAAGCTCGTTGTAGTTCGAAGAGCCGCCGCCTTTTGAGCTGCGCGACATGAACGTGCTGCGGGTCTGGTAGTCGGGCAAGGTGTAGGGAGGCATCTGGTCGGCGTTGTAAACGCGACCGGTTATGATCGGCCGATCGGGATCGCCCTCCAAAAAACTCACGAGCACCTCCTGGCCGATGCGGGGAATCCACATGGCCCCCCAATTTCCCCCGGCCCAGGGCTGCGAGACGCGAATCCAGCAGGAACTGTTCTCGTTCTTTTGTCCGAGGCGGTCCCAGTAAAACTGCACGATTACGCGACCGTAACTGTCAACCCAGATTTCTTCCCCCGCTTTGCCGACTACCAGCGCGGGCTGTGGGCCCTGGACGAAAGGCTTGCGTGTGACGCGGGCGGGGCGATAGGGCGTTGACGCGAGGATGCAGGTGAAATGATTGGAGTAGGATTCGCCCTCCTCGCTGCCCGTCACGTAGGTGTTGCCTTCCGAGGCTACATGCTGGACTTCGGTGATCAGGTAAGTGTCGTCCTGGTCTGAGCGGTAATGGTTCTGTAACTCGAAGGTGTAACCAGACATGAAACCGCGACATGTGCTTGCGCCGGTAGCCACCTTTAGGCTGGCTTCCTGCTCCTGCATGCGGGTCCTCGCCAAGGCCTGCCCTTCATCGAGCGTGGTATGGGGGCCCGGGTAGTCAAAGAGCTCCAGGTCTGAATTCGGCGAGACGCTCACCATGGTTTGATCGCTTGACAGCAAATTCGTGCCCGGTGTCGTGAAGTTGTAGTCTGTGACGCTGTATTGCCCGGTCTCCAGTTCCTCTTCGATGTGCCACTCGCTCACAACCCCCGGGTCATCCGTGTCCCCCTGGTCGTAGTCGAAGGGAGACCCCGGCACGACTGGCAAGCCGGCGTTGCTATCGCGCATCACCAGGGTGTGCCGGCCCTCGGTTGAATGATCGAAGTAATAAAAGATACCGAACTGCTCCATGAGGCGCGAGACGAAATTAAAAGCCGTCTCGCGGTATTGCACACAGTACTCCAAAGTAGGATAGCTGCCGGTAAGGGTGTTTCTAAAATCGGCAAAGGGAAAAAGGTTGAATATCTGGGTGATGATATCGGGGGCCGCCAGATTCTGAAAGATGCGGCAGTCAGCGTGGCGGGTAAGAAACCAGAGCCAGGGGACGATCTGGGCATGATAGCGCGTGAAGTAGCGCGCGTCCCTCGGGCCTTGTGCGAACCGGCTCACGTAGCCGTTGATGTAGCGCGGTGAGTCGTCCGGGAGTTGGATTGTGATCGTCACGTTTTGTCCGACGATGCTCTCGAAATTGACAGAGGGATTATCGGGCGCGAGCAACTCCGCCTCGTAACTGAACATGCGCGAGAGCCCCTCATGCCCCGCCAAGCCTTGGAGCAGCAGGGCGTCCTCGCCGAGGGGCGTGCTGATGGACAGCAGACGATTCTGTTGAGTGTAGCTTACGTCTGGCACAAGCTGTTCCTCTCAGTTGTTGCAACCTGCACAATACTCGGTTTGCTTGCAATGAACCAAGCGGGCGTACAACCGCTTATTGATACACGAAGGCTCCGTCCGCGCCGATACCGACGTGAATTCGCTCCATGGGCTCGTTCGCTGCCATGCGTCCCAGCAATTGACGCGCGATGTCGGGCAAGAGCGTGTTGGTCAGAATGTTATCCACGTTCCGGGCACCGCTTTCGACCTCGGTGCAGCGCCGTGCCACCTCATCCACGAGTGCGCCTTCGTATGTCAGGTCGATTTTGTGGTTTTCCTGGATGCGGCGTTGGATCTTGCCCAGCTTCAACCTGATGATTTGCTTCATGTTCTCATCGCGAATGGGCAGGTAAACAATGATCACCATGCGGCCGAGAAGCGCCGGCTTGAAGATTTTATTGAGCTCCGGTTTGAGCGCCTTCAATAAGCCTTCCGGACCAGGGCTGGTCTCCGGATCGGCGCAGAGCTTCGCCATCGTGTCTGTGCCTGCATTAGTGGTCAGAATGAGGATTGTGTTTTTGAAGTCGATCTCGCGTCCCTCCCCGTCTTCCATCATGCCTTTGTCGAACACCTGATAGAAAAGCTCCATGACGTCGGAATGCGCTTTCTCAACCTCATCAAGCAGAACAACTGAATAAGGACGGCGTCGAACCGCCTCGGTCAGCACGCCGCCCTCGCCGTAGCCCACATAGCCCGGAGGCGAACCCTTCAGCGTGGAAACCGTGTGGGCTTCCTGGAATTCCGACATGTTGATCGTGATCAGGTTCCGTTCGCCGCCATACAGAAGATCGGAGAGCGCGAGAGCGGTTTCGGTTTTGCCCACGCCACTTGGACCCACCAGCATGAAAACACCAATAGGTTTGCTCGGATCGTCCAGACGGGCCCGTGCGGTGGAGATTCGCTGGCTAATGACTTCCAGTGCATGCATCTGTCCGATGACGCGCTGACCGAGGAATGACGGCAGAGAAAGGACGGTGGAGATCTCGTCTTTCATCATCTTCCCGACGGGAATCCCGGTCCAGGCGGAGATGACTTCGCCGACGATTTGGGCATCAACGGCAACGCGGATCATCGGCGTTTCGCCCTGCAGCGCTACGAGATCGGTTTCAGCCTGGGTAAGCCGGGCACGAATGGCCACGCGATCCAATATAGGTGGTGCTTCCTCTGCCACCGCGGTTGCTGTGGCCGGTTCGGGTGCTGTCACGGCAGCAGTTGCCGGAGCGGCACTGCCCGCCGCCGTCGTGGTGGGTTCAGCGGCTACTCCAGATATCTCGGTCGCCACAGAGTTGCCTTTGCCATTCTGAGATGCTGCAGCCTGCTCGAGCTGGGAACGCAGATCACGAATGCTCGTCACCAATTCGCGCTCTTTTTCGAAGCGGGTGCGCAACGCACTTAAGGATGATTCGAGTTCCGTGGTCATGGTGCCGATTTCTTGCAGCCTCTCGCTGTGATCTGCCCCAGCTGCCGATTCGCGTTCCAGTATCCGCTTCTGAACGGCCAGATCATCGATCTGGCGAACACCATCCTCAATCGCCGGGGGAGTTGCGTTTTGTCCCAACGCCAGGCGTGCACAAGCGGTGTCGAGCACGCTGACAGCCTTGTCAGGGAGTTGCCGGCCGGCAAGATAACGATGCGAAAGACGAACCGCTGCGGTTAGCCCTTCATCGAGCACGCGGACTTTGTGGTGTTTTTCCAGCGACGGAAGGATGCCCCGCAGCATGGTCATGCATTGCGTCTCAATCGGCTCTTCTACCTTGACGACTTGAAAGCGCCGCGCCAGCGCCGGATCTTTTTCGAAGTATTTTTTGTATTCCGACCAGGTTGTTGCCGCAATAGTGCGCAGCTCTCCCCGCGCGAGAGCGGGTTTGAGAAGATTCGCGGCGTCGCCTTGACCAGCTTGCCCGCCGGCACCGATCATCGTGTGCGCTTCGTCGATGAACAGGATGATGGGGACGGGTGAGGCTTTGACCTCCTCGATCAAGCCTTTCAAGCGGTTCTCAAATTCGCCTTTGATTCCGGCTCCGGCCTGCAGCAATGCCAAATCCAGAGTGCGCACCACGACGTTGCGTAACGGCGGAGGCACGTCACCTTGCGCCACACGCAACGCAAAACCTTCCGCCACAGCTGTTTTGCCGACGCCAGCCTCGCCGGTGAGAATGGGGTTGTTCTGGCGGCGCCTCATCAGGATGTCAATCACCTGGCGAATTTCGAAGTCACGGCCTAACACGGGATCAATTTTGCCCGTCTTCGCTCTCTCTGTAAGGTTAACGGTGAACTGATCGAGGTTAGGAGCTTTACCGCCGGGCCGTGGTCCGGTTCCTGGTGTAGCCGAGGAAGCAGCGGTAGCGACAGCCGCCTGCGCCTCCTCGGTCGAGTTGGCAACGATGGAAGCGAAGTCCTTGCGTAGCGCATCAGCCTGGATCTTCTGAAATTCGCGGCTCACGTCACGCATAAGCCGCACGAGTTCGTCGTTGGTCGCGAGAGCCAAGATGGTGAAGCCGGTGCGGACCTGCAACGCGCCGTAATCAATCGAGCCAAGCGTCCAACCCTCGATAAGCATCCTGATGAGCGTCGGACTGAGCGCAGGCGTACGCGCATTGCCGGACTTCAGCTTATCGAGTGCCCTGGCCAGCTCGCCGGAGAACCTCGAAGTGTTGACTTCGAAGTGTCTAAGAATCGCGGCAACGTCGTTGTCCGTTGACTCCAGAAGCTTCGTGAGAAAATGCTCCACTTCGATGTCGTAGTGGGTACGTGCCAAGCAAAGTCCTGCTGCGGCCTCGAGCGCGCTTCGAGTCGAATCATTGAGCTTGCCGATCAAAGATTTCAAGTTCACGTTGTGCCTCCTTCAGCCTTCTCAATTGCCAGCACGGTATCATCCGGGTTGCGGCTGAAAGACGCGGATTTCACCCACGACACCCAGCCCAATTGAGGACCGGAAATTCCTTCAGCTCCCAAGGTGCAGGCAGGAACCTGTTCCCGTTCGAGGATCAGCTTCACCTCAAAATCCCATTCATCATTCGAGAAGAACCGCACCCAAGCGCGCAATGACTCCCAACATTGCCCAACGGGAAGAAAATCCGCGTAGCGCTCAAGTGAGAGTGGGCCCAAAACGATGCGTACCCTGGACTGCTGGTTCCACACTTCGTCACCAACGACGACGCCGAAACCCAGTTCTTCGTTATCGTCGTTTGCCTCTGACAAGCGGCACTGCGTCTCCGGATCGAGGCGATACCAGCCTCCGGCGAACTGTTCGATTTCGACCGGCACGTCGAAGTAATCAGCGAGGATTTGCTTCAACGCTTGTGCCGAACGCGGCCGCTGAGAAAGCAGACCGGAATAGTAGATCAACGTGTCATCGGAGACAGCTTGCCGCTCGCGCAAGCCTTCGCTGCCCAGCCCTACCAGGCTGAGCAGGTGGCGGGAGAAAAGTTCTCGTTCGCCGTGTTCGCAGGCAACGTCGAAGCGATACCTTCTCCAGGCGCGGTAGAAGAGCGAGATGGCACGGTGATTGAAAATGTTAAGAAAGTCACGGAGAGAGTAGTCGCCAAATCGCAGCCGCTCGATGATGAGGGTTGTGTAGGGGTTAGGAAGAACTCCCTGTGGGCCGAACAGGCCCATGAAATTCACCGTCATCCGGACCGGACCACCCTCGGGGCAGTCCATGGCCTGGATCTGACTGGCTGGGAAGGCCAAGGAGGGGTGAGCGCCAAAGCGCGCGACTTCAGTTTCAGGATGAGCGAACTTGCCGACTGACATCCGCTCGGGGAAAAATCTTTCCAGCAGACGCACCGCCTGGAAGAAGTCAAACGAGAAGGGCTCTTTGCGGAGCTTCTCGCCGACCGTAGAAGCGGTTAAATCAGAATCGATTGTCCGGCTCGGGGTGGCCACTCTTCCAACGGCTCCTTTCGCTGGCGGCTTCGCGCCGATAGTTGGCTGAAGCTGTTCATTGAGACATAAAGACCAAAGAATTTTTCCAGGACGCTCGCAAACAAGTAAGCTCCACTGCCACTGAACTGCTCTTCGTCAAACTCAACTTGCACCCGCGTGCCACGCGCGAAACCGACCCCATGTTCAGAAACCACGCGAGTGAAGTGCTTATGCGCGTCGACCGCGGTGATTCCGCCGATCTGCTTCTTGACTTCCGGTGAGTCGGAAAAATCATAAAGTTCGAGAATCTTTTGTAAAGCTTCCTTCCCGTCCTCGACGATAGACAAATAGTTCAGCGACAACTGCGAGATGAGACACCATAGCGTCTTACCATCGAGGGGAGGCCGCAGCGTGCGTGTAGGCTTGCGCAGGGCGACAATCCGCTTGATGGCAACGGCGCCGGCCATTTCAAAGTCGCCGTTTTCGCTGCCGAAAGGCAGCCGGGCCACGAGGTCACGATTCGTGCAGGTGCAGCGTACCGTCACCGTGTCATAGTCGAGTTGCATGGGGCGTGCTGACAGATCGACCAGAGACAGGAAGACATCTGTTCCTTCATCGCCTTTGCGGTTTGAACCCGACCGCGTGATGTACCAGTATGCCGGGCTGGTGCCATGAACTGCGTGCCGTTCCGAATAGAGCGGCTGGTACGTCACGGTCTCATGGGTTTCTGCATCGGTACTGACAACTTCATCTACAGAGTAGACTTCCATGGTCTGACGCCGTCGTGCGTCTGGGACGACAGGGTACTGATAACGGGTCTGATCAACCAGTATGGGTTCGGCCGTTTGCGCAAACAGGTTGATGATGGGCGCGCATCCCAACCGCAGCGTCTTCGCATCCACGGCCACTTCGAGGCGCTGGTGCCGTTCATCCTGCTCAAACGGTGAGACCAGGAAAAGGACCTCGGCTCTTGTGGTGAACCCGGCACGCTGCAGCTCGGAGAGACCTTTGAGACTCATGAAAAAGAACTTCTCCGGAAATGCGAAGTACTCCTGCAGCAGCCTATAGCCGACGAAAGACCGCCTCGGGTACGGGAGGACACCCTCATCTTCGCCGAAACCCATCGGCCGTAGATTGCGCACCGCAAGCTCTCGCGGAGGCGCTTTCGGCTTCTCGGGATCACGCACGAGAATGCGGGAGCAATTTCTGCACAGCAGTTCGTAAACAGCGTGAACGATCGCACTCTCGCCGCTCAGATAAAAAGACAATGTTTCCAGATCAAGTTTTTCAAACGAAACATCGGGAAAGCATTCGAGTTCGACGCGAAGTACAGCAACTTCGGAGCTGCGCAATGCTGGACGAATACGATCAGGGGTCATCCACTGTGTTTGTGAGACCTTAAAAGGCCACAAGGTAGCGTCGTAGCAGGTGCGGAATTTGCACGGTACGCCTTCGACTGGACGCGAATAGAGAACGGTGCCCTTGGGAATCTTCAGGCTGCTGGTCAACTTACCGCGTTCCGGATCACTGTGAAACTGCACAATCGACATTGAAGGAACAGGACGCAGATAATGCGGATAAAGAATGTTGAGCAACGCTTCGGTAATCTGAGGGAAATCATCATCGATGCGCAAATGAACTCGAGCCGCAAGCAGGGCAAAAGCTTCGAGCATCCGTTCAACGTGAGGATCTTCGCAACGGTCTGGCTCCAACAGCAGGCGCGATGCGATCTTGGGATACTTATCCGCAAATTCCGCTCCAGCCTGGCGCAGGAACGTGAGTTCGCTCTCGTAATAATTTCTTAGCTCATTACGCAAGATCGGCACCCTTGACTTCGTACTCGCCCTTCCCCAGCTCGAGGACCGTGTCGAAACGTATCGGCTCAGGTGCTGGGTCCATGCACAACAACCCTTCGATTACGAATTTCAAAGCTCGATAACTACCCTCCAACGGCTCCATTCGTACCTTGGCGCGCTTTAACCTCGGCTCGAATACCGCGATGGCCGACTCCATCTCCCGCACCAGATCGCCGTGGTCGCGGCTGGAATGGACTGACTTGGAAGAGATGTCCGCAAAACCGTAGTGGTAGACGGAGCGCACGGTCTCCCGAGCAGAATCGGGAGCGGGATCGATCGTCTTTCTGGTATTGAGCAGCCATTCCAGATCGCGCTTCAAAGCGAGTTTCAGTTCGCGCAAGGATTGAGCGCGGGTAAGAGGGATCTCCGATCGGTTCTTAGGCTCCCGATCGATGAGTCGGTCGAGCAGTGAGAGCGTGACCGGTCCGGTGGCGTCTCGCCTAGCCATGGTTTACTTCCCATCCCCGAGCGCCTGCGCCGGATCGAGCCGGCAGATGCGCTCGAATATTTTTTGTTGCTGCGCCTTGTCTGCCTGGACCTTGGCGCTCATTTTCATGATCGTGACCAAAGCACCGGCGACCACGCCCGGATCTTCCCACTCGTCCAGTTTGTGGGTCTCGATGGCCGCAGCCAGATCGTCCAATATCGGTTGCGCGACGTTCGCTTTATTGATGGAAGCGCAGATCTCGACCAACTGCATGCGGCGCCTGAAGCGCTCTCGTCCGGAGCTCTTCCGCGAAATATCCCGTTGCAGGATTTCGAACGCCCGGCGCTCCTGGCCTTCGCGCAAGGCCTGCAGCGCCGAAGCGAAGGCGTCGGTGGGTTGCCCCGGCCATCTCGATCCCAGGCCGTCGGAAGCGGGAGCCGCGCGCAAAGCCGTTTCGGCAGCCGAGCCCGCCTCGGAGGTTGCCTGAGCTTGAGCTAATGACACCAACCAAGCGCGCGTCTCGGCATTGGCAGCAGGAGTCTCGTCCATGAGCGTTGCGTCCAGCAACTGCGGAATATCCTTGATCAGAGCCTTCAACTCGGACCGTATGGCGCGAGCAATCGCCTCATACCGGCTCCCCAGGGCATCGCAAGCCTCAACCACAAAGCGTTGCAGATCGAGCCATGCCCGGCTGCACGGCAGCGCCATAGCACTCTCGGAGGCTTCCAGCAACTCTTCGTATTTCTTGCCCAGCAGCAGACTTTTCAGGTACCGGCGAAGCTCGGTCGGGGGAGCTTCGAGTAACGTAGGATCCGCCAGGTCAATGGCGGCGCGCAACTCTCCCCAGCGTAGCCCACGCAACATCAAATAGGGGGCGGGACTGCCGGGCTCACGTCGCCGCAGAAATGCCGCAGCTTCGGCCACCTTGCGAATGGCATCGACGCGATCGGGCGATTCGGACGAAGTTTCCAACGAGATCAGAACGCCGGTGCCAATCGGACCCGCACCTTCAGTCGCGCCCTCACCTTGGGCGCCGGCATTCTCGGCGGCCGCGACCACCTCGACTGGGTCGGGTTCCTTCTCCCGCTTCTTCTGGAGAAGACCATGAACCACATGGCGGGTGGATTCCAGAGCCGCCTTGAGCGGGCCAAACGATGGACCCTCTTCGGCTTTCGCAAACTTCGCATCACAGGCCTCTTTCAGTTGCTTTAAGATCATTAAGCTCCCATCCAGATCTTTCTCAGCCTGTGCGTAGAACTTCTTGGGAGTTTCCTCAAACGCCTTGTCAAAGAGTTCCGGAGCTAGCCTGCCCTCCTTGATAAGCTGGGCACGCTTCTTCTTGGCTTCGTCGCTCTTGGCCTGGTCTTCGTAAGAAACCTCGCGAGATTGCTGAAAGTCGAGCGAGCCGTACCGTGCCTTCTCGACAATGGGGACCAGTTTCAGAGGAATTTCAAGTTTGGTTCCAAGAAAGCCCAGCGGAGCACATCGAGCTTGGGCATCGCCATCTTCAATCTCAGGATAGACCGTGTCCCAGAACTTCTCGGTCAGTCCATAGCAAAATGCGAGACCGTCCTTCAATCCCCCAAATCCCTTCTGTTTGAGCAGAGCCTCAGTGAGCCACGCGGCCAACTGCAGGTCTTTTGTCTTTGTGGTGAGAACTTCTTGGGTCAGCTTGATGACCAGCAGATTGTCGGCCACTTTGCGGTCCCGTTCGGTCATGCCGGGCGGGGGATGATCTTCTTCGCGGCGTGCCTCTTTGATCTGGTCGTAGATGGGATCGTACCGCAGGTTGCCACCGCTGGGATTCGGACCTTCAATCGGGTTCAGTAGCTCGTCTGGAAAAGGCATGGTAGCTCAGGCGGCCACGGAAGCTGGATTGAACTCGAGTGCGTGGAGTTCAAGAAATGGGATCTCTTCCTCATCGACCAGCCACATTTTCTGGCCAAACGGAACTTGATATTCGCAACCCTCTCGCCGCTCCCACACGGTCATCCGTCCCAGGCGCACTGCTTCATCGGGATGCCGCCATGAAAACGGAGCCAGCACCGGGAGCAGAACTTTGCCTAGGTCGGTTCCTTTGAACGCAGTTGTGGTGCGTACCTCGGCCGGGGTCCACAAAAGGTCTCTCAGCCGCTGCGGGGGCGGAATCTGGATAGATGCCACGTGCTCCAGCGGCAGCAGCAAGTGGTTTCCCGCCGCAAAAAGCTCGAGCCTAACGCCCATACGGGGATCAGCGTCCGAGAAATAAGTAAACGGTTTGCCATTCGCCACTCCAGTTCGATCGGATTCATCGCCATCCGTCTCCGCCGGAAATTCACCACGCTCGAACAACTCATGGCGCTGCCGTTCGGCGTACAGTGCGCTGCGATAGAGCATAACACCCAGTTCGCTGTCGGGTCCGGCCTGCGCCAGCACTTCGAGTTGCTTGTCTGCACGCTCCCACTCTCCCGCAAAGCACAAAAGCTCGAACAGGAAAGTGCGACGCTTCACGTCGGTAGGGTTGTCGCGCAATTCAGCGCCTAAGGCTTTGATGGCATCGGTGAGCCGGCCGGCCCGGTATAGCTCTTGTGCATTCATTCAGGCGCCCTGGAATAGGGAATGGAAGCAACTGCACAGCCTACTCGCCGGGAAATTTTCCCGTAAAAGTACAGCCAGGAGGCACTCCAGTCCAGCCGAGTCTTCGGCTTCGGAAGTGCCTCCAGATTCAATCAACGTCAAGCCACCGCCCGGTTAGCTCTGCGTAGCTGTAGCGATATTGAAGGTAGCATTCCCAATGTTTTGCACCCCACCGCTCGCGCTGTCCTGAGAGCTGAACGCGTACGCGATCTGCTCATAGGCGAAGCTCACGCTCTGGGTAGGCTTTCCCTGATTTGCGCCGCCCAAGCTGTGGCTGGTAATGTAGCAGTTGGTGAAAGTCACCGTTAAATAGGGAGGGGCTTGTGCAGCGCCGGTGGACTCTACCAGCGTGAACGTGGCGGTGTCGACGGGCTTGCCGGTGTAGAGTTGGCTAAGAATCTGAGCGCTGGACGCATCGACCTCGCAGGTAAAGCTGAAGTCCGAGAGCGACGGCGTGCCACCCGAAAGACCGCTACTGCCAAGGTTCGCCGGGTTCGAAGCACCGAATGAATAGCTATCCACCTCGATGGCGTTGGACACTGTTTTGGATTCACCGCTAATCCCATTAAGCACAATAAACGCTGAGCCTGGCATTGCATTCCTCCTCATCAATCATCAGATTCAAGAACCCCTTAGGGCCTTGTTTGAAACTTGGGCCGATACAACCGGATATCACTTCACAGCAGCCGGCAACTCCGCCACCAGCCGAAGCGAGACATTGAGTTCATCGAGCTGAAAATGCGGTCGAAGATAAGCAATCGCCCGGTAGACCCCGGGTTTTCCTTTCACTTCTTCCACATCCACACGCGCTTCACGCAGGGGGAACTTGGCCTTGATTGTCTGATTGGCCTTGTCGTCCTGCGTCACGTATTGGCTGATCCAGCGGTTGAGGAAGCGCCAGCAGTCTTCGCGCGACATGAAGCTCCCAATCTTGTCCCGCATCATCGCCTTCAAATAATGCGCGAACCGGCAGGTGGCCATCATGTATGGCAATTGGGCCGAAAGCCGGGCATTCGCCGTGGCTGCATCGGTGTCGTATAGCTTGGGCTTGTTGCACGACTGGATGCTAAAGAACGCAGCCTTGTCCGTCCCTTTGCAATGAACCAGGGATACCAGTCCTTGATCCGCCAGCTCTTTTTCGCGGCGGTCGGTGATGGCGATCTCGGTGGGACACTTTAGTGCTACGTCACCCTCGTCGGTACGGAAGGTGTGCGAAGGAAGTCCATCGACCAAGCCGCCGCCCTCAACGCCTCGGATGGCTACGCACCAACCGTAGGTGGCGAAAGCCTGTGTCATTTTGGACGCGAGCGCGTACGCGGCATTACCCCAGAGATACTTCGAGTGATCGGTGCCGTCCACCCCCTCCTCGAAATTGAAGCCGTCCACGGGCTTGGTGTCTTTGCCGTAAGGCAGGCGCATCAGGACGCGGGGACAAGTCAGGCAGACGTACCTCGAGTCCTCGCTTTCGCGGAAGCTCTTCCACTTGGCGTACTCGGTGCTGTCGAAGATCTTGCCGATATCACGAGGCTCGCCGAGCTTGGTAAAGCTATCCATGTTCAGCAACTCGGACGACGCCGCCGAAAGGAACGGAGCGTGAGCTGCAGCTGCGACCTGAGAGACTTTCTCCAGCAATTCCAAGTCTTCCGGATGTTTGCTGAATTCATAGTCGCCCACCAAGGCGCCAAACGGATCGCCGCCAAAAATGCCGTACTCTTCCTCGTAGACCTTCTTGAACGCCGCGCTCTGATCGAATTCAGGAGCCCGCTGCAGATCACGCAGCAAGTCCTTTTTCGAAGCGTTCAGAACGCGGATCTTCAGTTGAGTGCTGGTTTCCGACTGGTCCAGCAGATACCTGAGACCGCGCCAGGTTGATTCCAGTTTCTGGAACTGGGCGTTGTGCAGGACCTCGTTTAACTGGAGCGAAATCAGATGGTCGATCTGTGCCACCCGCGCGGAAATCATCTGGTCGGCATCGCGCCCAAGGACCATCGAGCCTTCGAGTACCTGGGCTACGAACTCCTTGATCAGGTCCTTGCCCCGCTCGCGCGCGGAAGGGTCGGTGAACCGTCCTTTCTCTACAATCTGGTCAAGAATACTCGGCTCCGCAGCCCGTTCTACAACGGCCGAACTACTAGCCACCTTCTGAGTCTCAGGCATTGGGCTCTCCCTTCTCGCCGACTTCGGACTTCAGCTTATTCAACTTCTCGGTTTGGCTTACTGCATCGAGCAGCGCCTCATCCAGCTTTTCGTTGGTCTGCAAGGTACCCTTCAAATCGTTAAGCCGGGTCCTGAGGTCCAACAATTCCTTCAAAGGCTTCACTTGTAGGGCTACCTGCTCCGGTTCGAAGTCCTCAAGGCTCCCAAAGCGCAGATCTACTTTGAGTTGCCCGGCATTGGAATCTTCGCTCAACTTGTTCTCCACGGCGAACGCCAAGTGCGGTTTCATGCTTTCCAGGACGGAGTCGAAATTATCGGGGGTTACCTCCACAAAGCGGCGCTCCTTGAGCTTGGGCAGCGGCTGCTCGGGTTGCCCAGTGAAGTCTCCGAGGACGCCCACCACAAAAGGCAGTTCTTTGATTTCGATAGCGCCACCTGTCTCCACGTCGTAGGTGATCTGGACGCGGGGCGGACGAACTCGATCCAATTTGTGTTGTGTGCTTGGTTTAGCCATGTGTTCTCCGTTCCTCTTCACATTTTCGAAGAGACTCCGTACAGGGGACTTAATTCCAGTTCGGCTGGTCGTGCGGGGGACGTATCAGCCAAGGACCAGTTGAAACAGGAAAGTGGCTAGACCTCTGGGGTCTGGCCGTACGTATCGTGGTGGATTGGTTTATCACACACAGTAGCTAGTGTCAAGCACCACGCACATTATTTTTATTCGACGCATTTTTGCATTGAACCCTCAGTCCTGGAGCGGCACACCACATACAACCAGATAGTGCTTATGGTCGACCAAACGTTACAAGGATCACGACGGCATTGTTTTCAACACGGTCAGTTGTCGGAGAGACGCCAAATAGGGGAACTGAGAGGCTGTAGCTGATTTCCTGCGCCGATCCAGGTTTGCGATTTGACGTTGAGTCTGAAGGCGCCGATTCTTGGGCTCTCGCATATATACTGCGCCGAAACCTGGAGGCCAAGAACATGGGGCACAGTTCGCAGGTCCTGGCAACGACCGACTGCCACTGCGAAAGCGGTAGTTCCTTGTAAAGGCAAAGTTAAGCTTCCTGCACAACTACCGTAGGTCTGGGACACCGGATGGTAGCGGTGCCTTTGCGCACTAACACACCACTATCGCTTTGGTTCACGCGGTGACCGTTAAGCAGCTTATGTAAATAAGTGATGGGTTCGGCGCTCTCGACATTCACATCCATGCATGGGGTTGATTGCTCGTTTTTCTAACCCGGCCCCCAGAGCATCAAAACCGAAAGCTCACTTTCTTCCATTCCTGATGGTTGGACGGTCCCTTGCCATCACATTCAAGCTTGGCTTGAAGCAGGACCACCTCGGGCTGTCACAGTTTGGAAAGCCGCCGTGATAAACTGTCGGACCGTGCAGCAACCTTCACTTCCGCCCACCCCTCCTTCGTGTTCCGAGTGCGCCACCAAGACGCAGGCGGCTGGGGGCAGCCCGCCGACACAATCCGCGTCGCGCATATGGCGGTCGAGCAACGGCAACATGCGGATCGATACGCCCCACACCAGCATCATCACCAACCCGGCCGGGCAGCGAACCATCATGCTCGATCACTTGAAAAAAGAGGCAATGGTCATCCCGTTGGCGCCCGCGTCCGCACCTTCGCGATCGGGAAGTCCGCAGATGCCCAGCGGAACTGCGCAGCTTCCGCCCCTGCAGGTGCACGATCTGGGTAAGAGCCTGATCGAGGGACATGAAGTCGAGGGCAAGCGCTATATTCTTTCGCCGCCGCAGGCACCCCTGACACCTCAGGCGCCGCAAATGCCGAAGATACCACAGCTCCACCAGCCGCCCAAGCCTCCGCAGCCCACCGTGACCGAGGTTTGGACCAGCGTGAAGCTAAAGACGCCGGTGCTGACAAAAGTCACGAGCGCCGTAGGAGAGCAGAGTACTTACTGCAAGCCCACTTCGACGGAAGAACCCCATCCCTCGCTGTTCGAGATACCTCCCGGATATAAGTTAAAGATTTAAGTGCGGGCTTCGTCCCCAGGTTCGACAGCAGCTGGGGCTCGGGTCAGATGGGACAACAACTCGGCAGACTAATCGCGCAATGGTTGGCGGGATACGGGGCAAGTCGATGAAGCCAGGAAGGCTCTCTTCGACTAAGTTAAATTAGGTCCCAGGGCCGGCGCTCTGGCGTAGCGAAATTTTTCTATCTGAGGTTCCGCCTCTTGGACTTGCCTTCAGGAACTGGAACCCAGCATTGGTAGTGGGGTTTTTGCGCTAAAGCACCATTACCCCCAGCATTGCTCCGGTTCCCGGTTTTGCGAGGTAAGCCTATGTGGCAGCACATTTCGAAGGGCTTTGAGGTTCTGCGCAACAGCCGTATCTACCCGACGCTTCTGGATTGCCCTGCCTATTGTGCGCTGCTGCAGACGTGCGGCATCACCCGTCCCTTTCCTCACGACATTGCGCAGCTTTCCCCGGCCCGGCGCAACTTGCTGGCCCAGAGTGCACGGGTAAGCGCAAACCTGCTGATGCCGGGGTTGCAGCAACTCGATGCCCTGCGACGGACGAACGCACGTGCCCTGCAATTGGAAGGTCCCAAGTACCAGGCATCTGTATCGCTTATGGAATTCCCAGGTCAAAACCAGCGAGCTCCGTTTCTTCTGGTTCACGGAAGAGTTGCTGCGCGAGTCATTCCGGCAGGCAGGCAAGAAGGTGAAGGACCGTCTTGAGTGGCTGCGCCGGCACATGGCGGTGCCTTACAACTGGAGCCTTTGCGACAAAGTCGCCAAACTGCGCTTGGGACCAGGCGATGTCATCCTGGAATAGAGGCTGAAGGACTGCCGATGCGCGGGATCACCGTGCGTCCCGGCGAACAAGAGGTTTGTCTTCCCACCGACTGTTGGACCAATTTCGACAAATATGCCAAGCAACTGCCAGGCGGCGCACCGCAACTGTTCCTCGCAGCCTTGTCTCGAGCTATTGGTAGCACCGCAGCTCGTCGACTGGGAAGGGCAAGCCACCATCGCGGCCCGGGACTTCGAGCCAGACAATCGAGTAATGGCTCTAACCCTGCATTAACAGTTTCGAGGCCTGCTCAGCGTTCACTCACGTTACTGGGATTACACTGGGCCGGACCCGGGGCGGTTGGAAGCCGCCCCGGTTTCCCCGGATCAGGCTAAAACGGGATATTCAGCTTTAACCCCACTCCTAATCTTGTTGGGGTTGGGACCAATCAGCGCCTTGTTGGCCTGATAAATTCTGGTCCAAAGGTTCGCATTTCCGTAAAACTTCTGGGCGATTTTGGAAAGCGAGTCCGCTGCCGCTACGACGTAGGTCTTTGCGCCAGGAACGGCCGAAACCGCTGGCGTTAAGTTCGACACATAAAGAAACACAGCGTCCACGTCTTTTGCGGTGTCTCGGGTGGAAGGAGAGGTGCCGAATGCATACCAAGTAACCAGCGAACGCCAGTCGACCGTCCCGCCGGGGTCGTACACCTTAACCATCATTGTCTCGGTGTTGATTTCGCTTGGCCTTAAATTCAGCCACTACCGAACTTCGCTCTTAGTTGACGCGGGAACCCGCGATCGAGGGCAAGGGCGCAAAAGGGCGCAAGAAGACCGGTATATTCGTCATCCGCGATCCCGCAGGGGAAAGTGTTCAGCAAAGGATTACTGGCCAAGCTTTGCCAAGTATTTCCCGGCGGCGTCAAGCAAACGGTGCCGCCCTTCATTCCGCGGAGCATCGGCACCGATCTGAATAGTTTTCTGACGCGGGCCTGAATTAGCCTCCGGCGAACAAGGGGGAAGCCAGAATTTTCAGCCCCGGCCCCGTCAAGGGTCGGATCACTTCCCGCTATGTCTCTCTAGGCCAATAAATTATTTTCACGTTTCAATTCGAGCTTTTTGAAGTAAGATGTAGACCAGTGTCTCTTCAAGGGGTCTGGCAACCCTTGAAGATCCCCTCTCGGCGCTATTTTTAGCTCCCTGAGGCGGCATCTCCCCCCTGTACCTCGTTTAGCATTTCACGCCTCCTCGAGGAGACTATGGTTGCGCATGTTTTGCCGCAGAAGTTAGCGGGCCGTTATGAAGTCAAGGACGTCCTGGGCCAGGGCGGTATGGGGCTGGTCTATCGCGCCTTCGACACCGTGATTCGGCGGGACGTTGCCCTCAAAACTTTGCGTGACATCCCCGAACCCAACTCCCTGCAGCTCTTCTACAAAGAATCCGGGGTGCTCGCTTCCATGAGCCATCCCAACATCGTCGAAATTTTCGACATCGGAGAATTTGAAGAGAACGGCAAGCAGAAGCCTTATTTTGTCATGCCCCTGTTGCCGGGCACTACCCTCGACAATCTGATCCGTAATGCCAGTCACCGCCTGACCGCGCAGCGCACGGTTGAGATCATTTCCCAGGCCTGCCGCGGACTCCAAGCCGCCCACGAACGCGGTCTCGTACACCGCGATCTCAAGCCCAGCAACATCTTCGTGATGGAAGATGACTCGGTGAAGATTATCGATTTCGGCGTGGCCCACATGACCAACGCGCATTCGACGGTCGGCTTGAAGGGCACTCTACTGTACATGTCGCCGGAGCAGCTTGAAGGAAAGCCATTGTCCGCACTTTCGGATCTGTTTTCGCTGAGCGTGGTGTGCTACGAAGCCTTGACCGGCCGGCAACCCTTCCGCCGCCCCAGCCAGGACGAGGTTGTCGAAGCCATCCGGCACCAGATTCCTCCTCCCGCGTCCGAGCTCAATGCCGCAGTGAGCCAGTCAATTAGCCGCGTCGTCCACAAGGGGATGGCAAAGCAGCCCTGGCACCGCTTCGCCACCGTGCGGGACTTCGGCGAGACTCTTAACAAAGCACTGCGCAATGAACCGATCGAGTGTTTCGACGCGGCCCAACTCCGGCCACGCCTGGAACGCGCTACCCGCGCCCTGGAAGAAGGCGATCATCAGTACGCCGGAGAACTTCTTTCGGGGTTGGAAGCCGAAGGCCACATTGATTCCTCGATTGAGTTGCTGCACCGGCAACTCGATCGATCCGTCCGGCAGAAAAATGTTGCCCAGTTGTTGAGCAGCGCCAAGGCCCGTTTCGAGGAAGAAGAGGATCCCCTGGCGCTGCAGAAGATTCAGGAAATCCTGCAACTGGAGCCGGGCAACGCAGCGGCCATGGGCTTAAAGAGCAAGATAGAAAGCCGGCGCAGCGAGCGTCAGATCGAGAGCTGGTACCGGCTGGCACAGCAGCACATCGAGAATCATGCCTACATTAAGGCCCGTGAAGCTCTGCAGAATGTGCTCCAGTTGAAGCCCACTGAAGCCCGCGCCATGCAGTTGCTGGGCGAAGTCGACCGCCAGGAACAGGAGTATAACAAGCTGCGCCAGGAAAAAAAGCAACTGCATCATGCTGCGATGGATGCCTGGCAACAAGGAGAAATCAGCAACGCTCTAACTAAGCTGGCGCAGGTATTGGAACTCGACCGGCGGGCCCCCGATTCTTCCAGTCCGGAGCGAACCAGCTACCAGAACCTCTACGATCAGGTTCGCTCTGAACACGACGCCCTGAACAATGCCTATGCGGAAGCGTGCAAGCATCGAGCCGACGGCAATCTCAGCAATGCCCTGCAGCTCTGCGACACCTGGCTTGCGAAGTATCCCAACAACGCCCTTTTCCAGGCTCTGAAGTTCGACCTTGAGGAACAGAGAAGGCAAGAGCTGTCGGCTTTTATCGCCGCGGTAGACCGCCAGGTGGAGGGCGAACCCGATCTCGACAAACGGGTTGGCATCCTCAAAGAAGCGCTCGCGCAACATCCCGGCGAGACCCACTTTCAGCGCGCGCTCCGGCTGGTGGAGGATAAGCGGGACTTGGTGAACTCGATCGTGGCTCGCGCTCATTTTCATGAAGAGCAAGGACAGTTCGGCGACGCGCTCGCCGACTGGGAAATCTTGCGTACCATCTACGGCCGGTATCCAGGCTTGAAATTCGAGGTCGAGCGCCTGGAAAAGCGGCGCGACAATCAATCCCGAACCGAGGCCAAGACTCGCTGGACGGAGCAGGTCGACAGTTGCTTGAAGTCTGCTGCTTACTCGCGAGCATTGGAGTTGTTGCAGCAGGCCGAACCCGAATTTCCCAACGACGCCGAGTTAGCCGAACTGAAAAAGGCTGCGGAAACGAGTCTCCACCAGGCCACGGAAGTACAACGGCTGACCACCGAAGGGCACGATCTCTGCGCTCAGAATCAGTTCACCGAAGGCATTCAACTACTGCGGCGAGCTCATGAGTTGGATGAAAAGAATCCGGTTGCGCGCACCGTCCTATGCAATGCGTTGGTCGAACGAGCGCAACTCTTTGTGGACAAGGACTGGCAGGCTGCGGAGGACCTCATCCAGCAGGCCCTCGACCTAAACCCAGGACACCCGCTGGCTCGGAGCTTGCGAACTGTTGTCCTTGATCGCAAGCGCGCTCATCTCGTGGATGAGTGCCTTTCGCGAGCCCGGAGACTCCGGGCTGCGGCCGACGTGGCGGGCGCACTGGCGCAAGTCGAAGCAGTGGTTGCAACTTATCCCAATGAGAAGCGGCTGCTTCAGATGCGCGAGACTTTGCAAAGTGAATTGGCTCAGGCAGAACGCGACAAAGCCCGCCGCCGTGACCTCGAGGAGCTGCGAAAGCTGAAGCGTGAAGCAGAAAACGTGACTGCCAAGTCGGCCGTCCGTTCGTATCGCGATCGCGCCCAAGCTCTGGCAGCAAAGTATCCGGACGATGAGGAATTTCGATCCTTGGCAAATAGCCTGGGTCAGATCTCAAAGCCGGCAGGGAATCGTGAGCCAAGTCCACTGAAAACTCCGGCCGACGGCAGAGCCAAAGAACCCAGTGCGACTCTACTTTTCTCGCCGGCGGGACCGTCGGCAACCAGGCTGGTCCAACCCTCTGCTCCATCCAGCGCCGGATCGCCACCTGCTGTGCTGCCGTCAAAAACGCTGGGAACCGTGCCCAGGTCAGCACAGCCGGAGCAGCAGGTTCCAGGTCCCAAGGCAGGTTCCGGAGCATCCGAGGTTTTCGCCGGTCTGCGCAGTTCCGTTCAACGACTATGGCTCGCCAAGCCGGATTTCACGCCGCTTATAGCCCGTCTTCGGTCGCTCCCCACAAAAACAGTGGCGATCGCAGCTGGCAGTCTGGTGCTGTTGTTAGCGATGACCTTGGTGCTGGTGAAAATCATTCATAAGCCACCGAAGCCGCCGGTAGCGCTGGTGGCTGTTCACATTCATGTGTCGCCCCCCGGCGCCACCATTCGGATCAACAGCGAAGTACGCGGTGTGTCCGACGTCGACGCCCGCCTGCAAGCGGGCAGCTATCAGATCGAGGCACAACTGGACGGATATCAAACGGCCACCAGCTCGTTCGAAGCCCGTGCGGGTGCCCCACCCGGCTCCATCGATCTGACGCTGCAACCAGTGCTTCCGGTGGTGAGGCTAACGGCGGATACGGGTGCCGGCAAAGTTTGGCTCGACGACAAACCTGCCTTCGAACTGGACGGCACGCAGTGGACTGCGGACAATCTTTCGCCCGGACCGCACAAGCTGAAGTTTACGGGAACGCAGGCCGAATCCTCGTTCACTTTCACTGCGGAAGCGGGCGCTCCACCCGCTATCAATGGTCCGCTAACTGCAAAGGGTATGCACGCCGTCGTGGTGAGCAATTGGGGAAATCATCTGCACGTGTACTATAGCGAAGCTCACGCCAAGCTCAGCTTGGATAACCAGCCCGACGCTGAGATCGGGCCCGACGGAGTTGACTTCACCAACATCTCGACCGGTTCCCACACGTTGAGTCTGAGACGAGGCAGTGACCTCCACACCGTGCCTATTGATGTTGGAGCCGCCCCTGCGCTCGCGACATTTCTGGTATCGGATCAGGACATAGGCACGCTGCTGGTGCTAACCGACCCGGACAACGTCCAGGTTTATTTGAACAATCAACTCCAAAAACGAACCACGCAGGGCGGACAATTGCGAATTCCCAACCTTGCGCCCAAGGACTACGTTGTCCGCGTGGCAAAGAGCGGATTTGAAGCTCCCGCTGAACAGCACGCCGTGATTCGCAAAGGCGATGTCTCCAAGCTCAGTTTCACCCTGAAACCTGTCCAGCACTTGGCTTCTCTTGCCATCGAGGGTGGAGTCGCCGGTGCTGCAGTCTTTCTCGATGGTGCGCCGGTCGGAACCGTGCAACCAGACGGCAAATTCCAGTTGGCAACCGTCAGCCCCGGCGATCACGTGATCGAGTTGCGCAAGGATGGCTTCATCACGAAAACCCTGCGGGAACATTTCGTAGCTGGCGCAGCGGTTACTATAAGCGGTCCGGAAGCGGCTATGGACGTGGTGAAGGGCCAGTTGAAGATCACCTTCACGCCAACCGACGCGCTCGTCACTATCGCGAAAGACGGAGAGTCCCCGACCAAACTTGCCAGCGGCACTCCGCTAGTTGGCTTAGCGGCGGGAACTTACCAGCTTACGACTCGCGTAGGGAACTTCCCGCGCTCGGTTCCACTGATACTGGCTGCCGGAGAATCGCGCACCATTGGTCCGCTCTCCCTTGCCCCCGGCGGCATGCAGGAATTTGATGACGCGGCAGGGTGGAAGTCCAACCAGGGTTGGTTCGTCCACCGCGGCGGGGGTTTCGTGTTGTTTAAGACTTCCCCCACCTCGGGGACGTTTGTCTTTAGCGCCATGCTCGACAAAGGCCACCGTCTGCAGTGGGTTTTCAACTACACCGATGACCACAACTACGCACTGTTCCAAATGGACGAAAACTATTTCTATCGCAGCGAGGTGCGTGGAGGTAGCACGGCGGAAGAAGCCAAGATTCCGTTTAAAACAGACAAGAAGAAATCCCGGACGTTCCAGATCGTAGTTACATCCAATCGGATCGTGCACCAAATCCAACAAGGCGACGCGTGGGCCACCCTCGACTCTTGGAACCAATCCGGCGTCAACCTGAGCTCGGGCAAATTTGGTTTCTATCTACCGGGCAGCGACGAAGTCGAACTGTCGAATTTCAGCCACTATAGCGAGTTGAAACTGCGTTAACGGCAATATCGGTTTGCTGCCCCTGGTTTCATCGACGACCTAGCGGGAGGGCATGGTTTGGCCGCACCGATCAGGGCCGTGAAAGTGCTTGTTCGCCTGGAATTTCCCCTCGCCTGCCAAAATGTGCAAGTCCCTGCGCTTCTCGGCGACTCGATAAAATCAATGCTGCCATCGTCCGGGTACGCTATATTTGCACTTTATGCGCCTAATAGAACAGTACGCGTGAACCGACCCACCAAAATCGGCAAGTACGAGGTCATCGATGTAATCGGCCGGGGCGGAATGGGCGTTGTCTACAAAGCCACCGACCCTTTCCTCGACCGGACCGTCGCCATCAAGATGATGACTGGCGGCTATGCCGAGGAGCCCGACCTTCTCAAGCGCTTCTACCGTGAGGCACAATCCACCGCCAGCCTGCAGCACCCCAATATCGTGACCGTCTACGATTTGGGAGATCAAGATGGAAATCCCTACCTGGTCATGGAATATCTGGAAGGCGAGAGTTTGGACGCCAGCATCTCCGCGCGCCGCGCGCTCACCGTCCTGGAAAAGGTGCAGTTCATCGTTGAGGCCTGTCGGGGTTTGAGCTATGCCCATGAGCGCGGAATCGTGCACCGCGATATCAAGCCTGCCAACATCATGCTCTCGAAGAATGGCGGCGTGAAATTGGTCGACTTCGGCATCGCCCATATTGCCAGCAAGACCCTAACCCGCACCGGGCAGGTCATGGGAAGCATCCACTACATGTCGCCGGAGCAAATCAATGGCCTGGCAGTCGACGCGCGCACCGACATTTTCTCGACTGGAGTCGTACTGTACCAGCTGTTCACTTACGCGCTGCCCTTCCAAGGCGAGAACACTGCGGCCACCTTGCTCAAGATCATCCACGAGCCACCGCCGCCTCTCGAGAAGTTCCTGACCGCGTATCCGAAGGAATTGGAGTCGATCATCCTTCGAGCCTTGGCCAAGAATCGTGAGGATCGCTATCCATCGGCGGATGAGTTTGCCTTGGATCTCGTGCAGGTTCACGAACAGCTAAAGCAAGACATGGTCGGCCGTCACTTGCGAGAGGCCGAAGCCCTGGTGGCAAAAGGCGACTTGGGCCAAGCCAGGGATCACTTGCTACAGCTGCTGAAACTCGAACAGAAACATACGCAAGCCATCAAACTTCTGCGCCTGGTGCAACAGCGAATTGAGAAAGAACAAGGGGGCGAACGGGCGCGGCAGTTGCGGGCGAAAGCGGAGGAGGCCTTTTCCCAGTCAGACTTTGAGGCCGCTCTGCACTACCTCGACCAGGCTGTGGCGGTGGATGCTTTCAATCCGGAGTTGCCCAGATTCCGGGAAGCGGTGCGCGAAGCCAAACTCAAAGCAGATCAACTTCAGCAAGCGCTGCGCCGCGCCGAGGCGGCCCATGAACGCGGGGATCTGGATGCTGCCAGGCGGGCGGCGGACGAGGCCCTGGAAATCAGCGCCGACGATACCCAGGCCAAGGCCCTCTACCGCATGATTCACCGCGATTGGGTGGAGCGATCCAGACAGCGCCAATTGGAGTCTCTCCTGCAGTCAGCCCGCAAAGAGATCGATGCGCGGAACCTCACGGCTGCGCTCAATCTTCTCAAACAGGCCGAGTCCCTTGATCCCCAGGGTACGCAAGCGCATGCCTTGATGGAGGAGGTACGTGCCAGCCGCGAGCAGGAGCAGCGCCGGAAGGAGTTGGAACGAATCAACCGTGAAGCCGAGGCGGCGCTGAATCGCGACGACTATGAAACCGCTTCCACGGCGTTGGAGGAAGGCTTACGCCAGTTCCCTCAAGACCGCGGTCTGATCCAGCTCAAAGCACTGGCTGAGAGACAGCGCGCCGCCGCCGAGAAAAAGCTTTTTGTGCGCCAGCAGATCGCCGCCGCACGGCAGTCGTTGGACGCAGGCCGCGCCGCTGAGGCGCTCGCCTGTTTGCAAGCTGCTCTGCAGCAAGTCCCCCAAGAACCTCAACTCGAAGCCTTGTTCACCATGGTAAAGGAGCGCGTGCTGCGCGAGGAGCAGGAGCAGCGCCGCACCGAACTCGAACGCATCAACCGAGAGGTTGAGCAAGCGGTCAATCGCGAGGATTACGAAACCGCTTCCGCCAAGGTTGGGGAAGGCCTGCGCCGGTTTCCGCAAGAACGCAGCCTCATTCACCTCAAAGAGCTGGTTGAAAAGCAATACGTGGCGGCGCAACGCGAGGCTTTTGTCAGCCAGCAGATGGCGGCTGCGCGTCGATTGTTAGAAGGAAGTCAGGCGGTTGAGGCGCTCGCTGTGTTACAAGCTGCCCTGCAAAAAGTTCCCCAAGAGCCTCAGCTCCAAACTCTCCTCAGCATGGTCCAGGAACGAGTGGCCCGGGATGAAGCGGAACAGGCCAAATCCAAAAGCGTCCAGCAGGCCCGGGAAGCGCTCGGCAAGCATGCCTTCGGCAAAGCAATCCGCATTCTCGAAGCAGCACAAGTACGTTTTGTCCACGCCGATGAGATCGAAGGTCTGTTGCGTTTTGCGCGCGAGCAGGAGCAAAAGGAAACGGAACGCAGAACGGTGGAGGACGCCTCGCGACGCGCACAGCAGTGGATCGCCGAGTGCCAGTATGAGCGCGCCGTTCAGTTGCTCGAGACCACCCTTTCACAAGTGCCGGACGATCAACTCCGCGCCATCTTGGAAGAAACTCGGCAACGCCGCGACGACTATCAGCGAGACCTCCAAGCCGCCATCGCAAAAGTTCAGCAGTTTTTGCACGGCGGAACGGCTGACAAAGCAGTCGAGCTTCTGGCCCGTCAACCCGAGTCGTACTCCCGCTTGCCAGAGTTTATTGCCGTGGTGGAAACTGCCCGGAAACAGCAAGTCGTGGAAGCGGTGGATCGCCAGGTAGCCGGTGAACCCGACCTCGACCGGCAAATACAGATTCTCGAGAATGCGCAAAAGAAGTATCCCGCGAACGTCAACTGGCAGCCTCGGCTGCAATCCATTCGGGAGCAGCGCAAGCTCGTGCTGTCGATTGTCCAGCAAGCTCGAAAATTCGAGCGAGGAAAGAAATACGACCAGGCCCTCCGGGAATGGCTGCGATTGCAGAATGTTTACGGACGCTATCCAAGCCTGCCTCAGGAAATCGAGCGTCTAACCCGCTTGGATGCGGAAATGCGCGTGCGCGCCCTTGCGGCAGCGCAGGAAAAGGCCGTGGGGCGGAAGCAGTCAGTCGCGGTCGTCACGCCCCCTCCGGTCATTCCTAACCCCGCAATTGATCACCAAGCCGAACTCGAAGACGGTCGCATACTTGGCTCAGAACCTGTGATTCACCAACTGCCGACCCGTTTGATGACTCTTCCGCCGTTCGAGAAACTGGATGCCGACGCTCGCGATCTTCGCGTGTCATGGACGGCAAACCGAAAGAATCTCGCCGCTGGTGTAATCGCGGCCCTGATTTTGTTTGGAGCGGTGGCCGCAATCATGTCGATGAGGTCGGGCAAAACTAAGCAGGTGGCTGGCATTTCCGCGCCGCCAAGCTCCGCCCCGGTTTCGCAACCCGCCGCACCAATTTCTTCCGAGCCCGTCCCTGCCAATCCGAAGACAAACGCGGCCCCGAACAAAGCGCCCGCCAATCGAGAGGCGACTACAAAGGTCAACCCAGCGGGTGCACCAGAACCTGCCGCAATACGCCAGAAGATCCCCGCGCAGGCGAGTGGCAATCCGTCCTTCGACAAATCAGCATCCGTTTCCGCTCCTCCCGTTGGTGTTAAGTCCACGCCATCCGCTTCGACTGCCCCGTCGACCTTGGGCGTGTCGGCAGACAGTTCCGCGATGCAGCCGGGTGCGTCGGCTCAGAAGAACCCAAGCAACCAAGTGCAAACCACGATTGCGAACAACCAGCCGCCTTCGTCTCAACCCGCTACGACAAGCAATGCACCCACCCCGCCTGCGCAGCCCGCGACAATTTCAACCCCGACGCTCAACCTCCCGAGCAATTCCCCAGAAAAGGACGCCATCCGTGCCGCCCTCCATCGCTACAGGGAAGCTTATGAGAGCGAGAGTATCGACGAATTGTTGAAGATCTGGCCCACTCTCTCCAAAGAGCAGCGAAAGGCACTGAAGCAAGGTTTTGACAAAGCCCAGGCGGTTCGAGTGGAACTGGAATGCGGAGACCCCTCGATTGCGGGAGATAGTGCGCAGGTCAGGTGCGGTCAGTCGATGAGGTATACAGAGAAGGGGAAGGTCCTACCCTACCAAAAAGTGTCGGTTAACATCGTGTTGAAGAAGGCCGCAGGCGGCTGGCTGGTGGACAGCGTGCAAGCCAACTAATTCGCGAAAAGTCAGACGCAGCTTCCCAAAAATTCTTTGACATCTCTATGCCTGAGTGGTAAATACTTCCCTCATTTAGTTTTTACTTCCCCACGGCCCCGGCCCCTTAGATGTTGATCTGCACTTCGTACGCTGCGGGCTTTGATACGGTTCGGCGTCGAGAGTCACTACTGCTAGGAAAGCACAAGCAGCGAGCCAAACCGTGCGGTGGATGTCCGGTCTCATGCCGGAGAATACCGGCGCCAGTGCCTCCAGGCGGAGCGGAAGATAATGAAACAGTCTCTCAGAACCTTGCTTCAGATCGTTGCGATCCTGACGGTTATCTGCACGCTGCCGTGTATGCTCAACGCACAAGGCCCACCCAGCTTCCTCTACACCAATGACAATATCCCAAATGGCGCAAATACCGTGACTGCATTCTCCATCGGACCAAGTGGAGCTTTAACCCAGATCGGTTCATTCCCAACGGGTGGGACTGGGGCGGGCAGCGGCCTCTACGCATCGAACCGGGTCAAAATCGGAGCCGTGGGAAGTTTCCTGTACGTCACCGATGACGGTAGCAACGATGTTGCCGGTTTCTCGATCAACCCAACAACGGGCGGCCTCACTGCGGTCACGGGTTCGCCTTTTGCAACCGGTGGGAACGCAGGTACGAACGGCGGTTTGTCGCTGGCGGTCACCCCGGACGGTAAGTTTCTGATCGCTGGCAGCGCAGGGTCAACAAACATCACTGTGTTTAGCATTGCCTCTGATGGCTCTCTGACTCCCATTTCAGGTTCTCCCTTCCCGGCTGGGGCTGAGCCTGACGGAACGAGGGTAACTCCGGATGGCGCGTTCCTAACAGTTGGACTTGCAGCGCCAGTTGGCGTATACAGCATCGCCTCAAATGGTGTTCTGGCAGCGGCGCCTGGGTCGCCTTTTGCCGGCAGCGGGTCCGACGCAGGGGTAGACGTATCGTGTGCCGGCAACCGGCTGTTCGCCGGTAACGCAGGCGCCACCACCGTGATCGACGTGTTCAACATTGCTCTGAATGGAGCTCTTAGTCCGATTCCTGGATCTCCCTTTCGAGGTTCTGGAGTTAATTCCAATGTCGTACTGCTGAGTCCGAACAACCAGTTCTTGTTCGTGAGCAATCAGGGCACTCAAAGCGAAAACGACACGGTTAGCGTCTTTAGCGTAGCCTCTAACGGGAGCCTCGCAGAAATTTCTGGCTCGCCATTTCACGTGAACAGTGGGTTGTATCCTTCTTTGATAGCTACAGATCAGGCGGGGACGCTGCTGTTCACTGCAAATGCCCCCTTAACCGGCCAAGTTGGCGCCTCAATCGGCGCATTTACAATAGCCTCCAACGGATTCCTGACGGCAGTCACAGGATCGCCATTCTCCCTGCCTGGAAGCGCCGTTGAGTCCATTGCCGTCTTTCCCTCGGCAACATGCACCAACCCGGTTCCGCTAGTCAATCAGCCGTTCGTGCCCGACGCAACCCCGGCCGGCGGATCGGGATTCACGCTGACCGTGAATGGCACCGGGTTCGTTTCCAGTTCTGTAGTGAATTGGAACGGCACCTCGTTAACCACCACATTCGTCACTCGCAACCAGTTGACCGCAACCGTGCCGTCTTCCGACCTCGCGACTGCGAGCACGGCCTCGGTCACAGTGATCAATCCTGCTCCGGGCGGCGGCACGTCGAACGTTGTTCCCTTTACCGTCACCAGCCCTACGAATTCCATTTCGCTCACGTCGTCAACCGTCGGCGTGGGTGTTTCTCCCTACTATGTCGCGGTGCCCGATTTTAACGGTGATGGCAAGCCCGACCTGGCCGTCGTGAACAATTGCGGCACGGACTTGACCTGCGCATCGCCGGGCACGGTTTCCATTCTCCTCGGGAACGGCGATGGGACATTTACAACTAAGTCGACGCCGAGCGTCGACCTTCGGCCAGTCTCGGCCGCCGCTGGCGATTTCAATGGCGATGGCAAACTCGATCTCGCCGTGGTTAACAACTGTCCCACCTGCGAAGGCGGTTCCGTTTCCATCCTGATCGGAAACGGAGATGGAACCTTCACCACCGGCACTCCCGTGTCCACGGGCTCTACTCCTGGCCAAGCGATTGCTGCCGACTTTAATGGTGACGGCAAGCTCGACCTCGCGGTAACCAGTCACGGCAACGACACAGTCAACGTGTTTTTAGGCAACGGCGACGCAACGTTTACCTTTGGTTCTGCGCTTCAGCTGAGCGCCGCACCGACTTCGCTGGTGAGCGGGGACTTCAATGGCGATGGCATTCTAGATCTAGCGGTGGCCCTCGATGCGCCCAATGGTGGAGTCACTATCCTCCTGGGCAACGGAGACGGCACGTTCACTCTTGCATCGTCACAACCCTTTACCGGCCTGGTGGCGCCGCAATCCGTGACGGCAGGCGATTTCAACGGCGATGGTATTCTCGATTTAGCCCTCACCGACGCTGGTTCGGGTCGTCTACTCATTCTACAAGGCAACGGGGATGGTACCTTCAGGAATGAGGGTGGGCTCGTCACGTCCCAATACTCCAGATTTGCAAGTGCAGCGGATTTTAATGGAGACGAAAAGCTTGACCTGGCGGTCGTGGGCTTTTGCGATGGCCTTACGAATTGCACCCCAGTGATTTCGATCTACCTCGGCAGTGGAAACGGCCAGTTGCAGCCTGGAATAGATACGGCCGCCGGCAATTTACCTCTCGGCCTGGGTTTTGGGGACTTCAACGCGGACGGCAGGCTTGACCTTGTGGTCGCCAATTCTCAAGACAACACGGTTTCCATCCTCCTGCAGTCTCCGGTTGCGAGTCTAAGCCCGCCAGCATTGGCTTTTGGCAATCAACCGCTAAACACCACGAGCGCTCCCCAACCGGTTACCCTCACGAACACCGGCAGCGCCACACTCAGCATCACGAGCATCTCAGTCGGGGGTGCTAACAGCACCGACTTCGCCCAAACCAACAATTGCGGCCCTCAATTAGCCGCTGGAGCGAACTGCATTATCGACGTAACCTTTACGCCCACTGCGACTGGATCACGAAGTGGCTCGCTCGCCGTCTCCGACAACGCGTCCGGAAGTCCGCAGACGGTCAGCCTGAGTGGAGTCGGGACGAAGAACAATGCCACTCCACCCGCAATCACGACGCAGCCCGCTAGCCAAAACATCAACAGCGGGCAGACGGCCACGCTGTCCGTGGTGGCCACAGGAACCTTACCGCTCTCCTACCAGTGGTATCAGGGCAAGAGTCCGGATACTTCGAACCTCATCGTGGACGCCACGGGCAGTTCCTTTACCACGCCTGCACTGACGACCACCACCAGCTTTTGGGTAAAGGTGAGCAATACGGTAGGAAGCGTGAACAGCAACACGGCGACCATCACCGTGAACCAGGGACCAATGTGTAAGCTGACGGTCCAAGGGTTTGCGAACCCACTTGAGTTTGACGTAACCGCGAACTGCAGCGACGCGGTTGCCACCATCACCAGCACCACTATCGATTGGGGAGACGGAACTCCGACAACCTCTGGCACCAGCGGATCTCACACTTATGCAAGCGCTGGCGAGTTCACCATCGCCGTGACCGCAATTGATAGCTTGGGACTGGTTGGCAGTGCGTCGGAATCGATGACCGCAATCCAGCAACCGTCGCAATCAGTTTTTGCCGGTCAGTCAGCCAGCTCGCAGGTCACGGTCATTCCTCCGGCGCAATCGGTGGGCGTGACGGTGACGTTTGATTGCGCTACCGTCACCGGCCCGAGTTTGAGCGCCCCTGTGACCCCAGAGAGCATGGGGATAAGTTGCAGTTCGCCACCGGTAAAACTGGGCGCCAATGCCAACACTGTTTCGGTCACGATCACTACGACCGGGTCGGCCGCCGCGCTGCTTTCGTCGCCCTTGAAACGCCTATTGCCCTTGTACGCGGTCTGGCTCCCCTTGCCTGGTTTCCTTTTCCTCGGGCTTGGGGTTTCCAGTCGAGGGCCGAATCGCAGAAAGCTTTCTCGTTATCTGACTCTGGCCGTGTTAAGCGTTTTGGTCGTGCTGTGCGTGTCTTGCGGTGGCGGATTTACAGCACCCCAAACCAGCACCGCGCAGAAACAGACGACTCCGGCCGGAACTTATTTCGTCACCGTGGTTGATACGCCTGTGCAGGGAACGCCGACCGGCTTTGTGCAGACTTCCCTCATTGTGCCGCTTACCGTAAGCGCGACCCAGTGATCAAGCATCGAGATAGAAGGCGTTCGAGCGACATTTCGGTACCCAGCTATTTAGCTCCAGCAACACTCAGACGAGGAAACGTCAATGCTAAAGCGCGCTCTCATGGTCGCGATATTGTGTAGTGTCTTCACATCCATCAGCGCTACGGCGCAAAATACTTGTGGCTCGACGAAACTGTATTGTTTGATCCCGACGGCGCTCCATACCACATCCGCGACATTCAATTTCTTTAACGAAGCTTTTGGCACGCAGGTGAGCCAGTTGCCGTTGGCGACCCCGGCCTCCGGTTACATCTTCACTTTCGACAAGTCCCTGGGCGTGTATACCGCTTCCAACGAGAGCTTTGGGCCAATCTTGACGGAGCGTGCGGAAACCATTGGGCGGCACAAACTTTATGTAGCCTTCACCTACCAGCATTTCGGCTTCAGTGAGATTGACGGTACAGACCTCAAGAACGTGCCGATTGTTTTCGCGTTTCCGTCCGTTCTGAACCCGTCGGTTCTGACCGCAACCACCAACCGCGTTGACGCTAAGATCGATCAGTATGCCGCCTTCGCCTCGTTCGGGTTGACCAGCCGGGTCGACGTCTCGGTTGCGATCCCCTTTGAAAGAGTTTCCATGGGGGTAAGCTCCAAAGGAACCGAATACAGTACGACCTCAAACGCAACCGCATCATTTCAGGAGTTCCTGCCCGGTTCCGCCAGCGGAATCGGCGACGTGGTCTTAGCTGCGAAAGGAACGGTATTCAAGGGAGGACGATTCGGACTGGCGCTCGGCACCGAAGTTCGACTGCCCTCCGGTGACGAACGCAACTTTCTAGGTTCAGGCGCAGTGGGGGTTAAGCCGTATGTTGCCTTGTCGCGCAAGGGAAGAGTGGCGCCCCATTTCGATCTGGGATACCAATGGAACGGCGATTCTTTTCTTGCCAAAGATCAAAACGGCAAGGAACAGCAACTGCCCACCTACTTCGCCTATTCCGGCGGAGCGGACATCGGAGTCTCCAAGCGGCTCACCGTAGTTGCGGACCTTCTGGGTCAAGGTTTTTTTAACGCGCCTCAAATCTCCTCCCCCAGAAGCGTTTCTATTCCGAACCAAACCGGGCCATTCACCAGTGTTGAACCCCTGACCGGTTCGTACAACGCTGACAACCTCGGACTGGGAGTGAAAATAAGCCCAATCGGACACTTGCTGATAACCGCCAACGCACTGATCAAACTTAATGATGGCGGCATGAGAAGCAAAGTCGTTCCCATGGTCGGCTTGTCGTACTCCTTCGGAGACTGAGGCGACTGGCTTTGGAACTGTTGAGCGTTGCAGAATATATTGACATTCAATTTCCTATTGTCATTAGGAGCGGAGTCGAGAAACCTGCTTTTCCGCTCGCGCCGGCCAAACAGCAGGTTCCTCGACTACGTTCCGTCCTCCGCCGAGCGGAAGATGGGCCTTCGCTCTGAATAACACGAACGTTGCGGCTTGTCACTATGTTCTGCAAAGCTCAATGTTGTCCGCTAATGCCGCACTTTCCAGAGCAACCCCATACGCGTTCTGCAATCTGCGCCCTCTATGTCTGCCTTGAATACTTGCGCACAAGCAGCGAAACAGTTAGCCCGATGAGAAGCACGACTGCCAATACGCCATTGATGCGTGAAGCGGCCGTTATTGGATTCCGCAAGTGCGGAACGCGAGACAACGGCAACACAATCAGGTTCATAAACAGGTACACCGCAACACCGTAAATCAAGCCGCAAATCACCGGCCGGCGACGCAGAGTCGCAAGCTTGCGGCTTGCCGCATAGAAAATGCCCGTCCAAGTCAGCGCTATGAAGTAGTGCAGCACTACCCCGAGAGCGACCGATGCCAGGCCGCTGCGGAAGGAGTTCATACCGATTAATCCGCTCGCGATATATTGAAACACCATCTTCGGAGTGACCCCACGCAACTGGTTGAAGATGAGGTTGTCCGTGATATCCAATGTCCCGGCAAGCAGACCGATCCACAGGATCGTAAGAAAGCCGCTGGGTCGCCGCAAACCGGTTGTGGCCTCGCCGGTTTTCATCTTCGTATTTTCCCTCCATCCACCCGGCCGAATACGATCGTTGCGAGCCACCAAAAGTCACGTGCCCGCTAAAGAAATGAGGGCGGGCCATTTCGCCTACCCTCATTCGATCACAGTTCTCGCCATTTCACTTCTCGGGTCATACAACATTGACGATTGCTAACTTCGATTGGTTATCGACCTCCTACCGGCCCATCCCCGCCTGGCCGAGGCCCAACCGCTGCAGAAGCTGCCGCCGGATGTTCTCAGGAACCACGAACGTCCGCGAATTGCTCTCGGACCGCGCTTTCGCCGTGGCAGCCTCGCCGTCACCTCCGTCGTGCGCCGGAACCGCCAGAAAACCGACCAGGGTGTTGGTGTTCGTATCGACTGCGGTCCCCGCAATCTCCCCACTGTCATTGACGCCTTGTGCCACGATCAGAACCAGGGAGTTGTTGGGTGTAATGTTGAGGCTGTTGAGGTCCGTCGTTTGGCCATCCTGGTAGAGAAACGCTCGCGGATTGGTGAGGCTTGACTGACCCACCACTTGGCCCTGCTCGTTAATGTCGAAGGCTAACGCGTTCGGGTCCCCGAGAAGAGGAAGTTGGCGCATACCTTTCTCCCTGGTCCAGAGGAAAGCGACAGGGTTGAGCGCCCCATTCTGATCGCCGGGCAGGTTGACAAAACCCGCGACTTGGCTTCGATTGTTGATCGACGTAGGAGTATTCCAAGCTACGCCCCCATCGAGGTTACCCAGGTTAATGGGCGTGCCATTTTCCCAGAGCACAGCATGTTGGGCGCTGAATTCTCCAACTGCAACGTCGCAAATGCCCGAGATTCCGACCACCTCGCCTTTGTCATTGATCGCGGTCGCGGCCGAATCTGGGTCGCTCTGGAACGGAGGCAGTTGCTTCACATTCCCCAAGTCCGGCCCCCAGATGACCGCCTCGAACTGCAGCACTTCCTTCCCTGCGACGCAGGTTGGGTCATGAAAATTATTTTCCGCCCATCCCACCACCTGGCCCTGGTTGTTGACGCCGGCGGCGTAACTGTTATAACCGCCCAATGTCGGGAGCGGGGTCATCACGCCGTCCTTCCACACGAACCCGAAACAGATATGGCCGTCCGGACCAAAGAAGAAAGCTTGACAACTCCAATCCTCTTGCAACGGATTCATATCGGCGGTTTCGGCTATACCAACGATCTCGCCCTTAGTGCTGTGATTTGGCCAAGCCACGTTGCTATTGGGCCCTCCTAGAGTTCCGAGATCGAACTGAGATCCCACCCACAGTTCAGCATGCACGGTCGCATTACTGGCCAGGTTGGAGCCGCCCGAGATCCAGCCCAGATTGTTAATGCCAACCGCCCCGGTATTTCCACCCAGCGGTTCGCCCAGATTAAAAACGTAATAATTGGACGGCTTGTGGTGGTCCGGTTGGTTTTGCGCGGCGAGTTGGAGTGTCGCCGTCGACGCAAATAAGGTTATCGCAGTGATGCACATCCGTGTCCTGGATTTCATGTTGCCTCCTGATTGAATTGTTTTGGGAGCCGAGGGGCGCACTGCGGTGTATGTTCTCTTTCCTTCGCAACCGGTTTTACTGGAAGAAAAACAAACTACGCGTGCAGTCCACATCAGTCGACATAGATGCCAGCCGGTCGGACGTTTGCGGACCTTGAAATCTGACGCAAGCGAGCACGCGCCCTTGCGCCAACCGGAATAGCGGATCTGCTACGTTTTTGACCCGGTCCGAAAACGTCCACTTTGTTCTGCAGAATCGACTATCATCAGTTCGCGAAGCTATGATTCTCGATTGGCAGGTGTGTTCGCGAGCCCGGCTGTCGCGCGACGCGCGTTTCGATGGCAGGTTCTTCATTGGTGTTCTCACCACCGGAGTTTATTGCCGTTCGATTTGTCCGGCACGCACCTGCCAGGAGAAAAATGTCCGTTACTTTCCGACTGCCGCAGCGGCGGCGGAAGCAGGTTTTCGACCCTGTCTGCGTTGCCGGCCGGAATGCTCCCCCGGAACTCCGGCATGGTTGGGAACCCCCAACACAGTTTCGCGCGCCCTGCGGCTGATCAGCGAGAGTGGCCTGGAGGACGGCGGCGTGGAGGTTCTTGCCGAACGTCTGGGAGTCGGCTCACGCCATCTTCGCCGCCTGTTCCTCCGGCACCTGGGCGCGACACCCATTGCCGTGGCTCAGACCCGCCGTCTGCACTTTGCCAAGAAGCTAATCGACGAAACCAGTTTGCCGATGAGTCAAGTTGCCCTTGCGTCTGGTTTCGGTTGCGTCCGCCGATTCAACGCCGGCATCCGCAAAGTCTATAAGCGAACCCCGACTCAAATCCGGCGTCTGGCCCGGCAAACCGTCGTCCAGCCAGAGAATCAGTATTTCTTCCGCCTTCGTTTCCGCCCGCCCTATGACTGGGATGTCATGTTGCAGTTTCTCGCAGCGCGCGCCACGCCCGGCGTCGAAGCCGTGGAACTAGGCAGTTACCGTCGTTCAATTTCCTTGGAAGGCATCCACGGTTATTTTGAAGTCTCACTTGACGAAGCGAACGTTGCACTCGCAGCACGCGTTCAGTTCGGCAATCCCCGCTCGCTATTCTTTATCGTCGAACGAATCCGCGCCATGTTCGATCTGAACGCAGATTGGGCTGCCATAGCGCGAAGTCTGAGGACCGACCCGGTATTGGCCCAACGGGTCGCCGCTCATCCCGGACTGCGAGTGCCGGGATGCTGGAATGGTTTCGAACTAGCGGTTCGAGCGATTCTCGGCCAGCAGATCTCGGTCAAGGGCGCGACCGCCCTCGCCGGCCGGATCGCCAAAACTTTCGGCCAGCCATTCTCTGCGGCAAGCAACCTCACTCATTTGTTTCCTCCACCGGAGGTTCTTGCCGATGCCAATCTTGCCAGCGTCGGCCTGACCAGCGCTCGAGCCGAAACCATTCGAAGTCTAGCCCGCGCTGTTTGCGATGGGCGGATCCGTTTCGAAGGCATCGTGGACTCAGACGCTTTCCTGACTCGGCTCTGCGAAATTCCCGGCATTGGCAAATGGACAGCCCAATACGTAGCCATGCGCGCTCTCGGGGAACCCGACGCCTTTCCCTCCGCCGACCTCGGCCTTCTGCGCTCCCTCGCTCTAGGGAGTCCTCGTGAACTTGAGCAACGCGCCGAAGCCTGGCGGCCTTGGCGCGCTTACGCCGCCATGTACCTGTGGAATATCCCGAGCGACTCCGGGGTTCGCGAAGGCAAATCAGTTCCCGCCAAATCCAAATCATGTTTACCCGAGACTGGCCCGCGTCCCCGGATGACTGCTGTGCACGTGGCAATTTCGCCCGTAACCCGGTCGTGACGTAGTGGCCTGCCTAGGTCAATCACTTCCGGTCTGCCTGTCATCCGTTCATAATCGGCTCCAAGCGTCAATGGAAACCGGCTGATCTCGTCGGCAATTCTGGCACCGGAAGCGCTCCGGCCCGTGGAGCAAGATTTCTTCGACGATGTCGTCAGCCAAGGCAGTATTCGCAGTGCCAATTCCAGGGTTGAACTCGATTTTCGAAAAGAAGTCGGCGATAATCTTCCCGAGACCTCAGGAGGTTCTGAACCGTGGCTGATCAAGGCGCGAGGACCCCTTCCACCAAGCGTTTTCACATCGTGCTTATACCCGGCTTCGCCGGCTTCGATGCGCTCGGCCAGCTGGAATACTACGGCTGCATCACGCCTTTGTTTCAGACCTGGCTAGCTGGAAATCAAGTGCTCCACTATTTCGACAATTTCCCTACAGCGGCGGTGGTCACACGCGCAACCCGATTGCTAAGCTATCTTGCCAGGCGCATTGCACGCGGTGAGATTTCGATCAAGGATGATGTCATCCTGGTAGGGCACTCGACCGGCGGCCTCGACATCCGCTGGCTACTGTGGGATTTGCATCACCGTAAGCAGCCGATTGTGGTTGACGGCGGAGCCCAGGTGGAACCGGCTAGAATCCTCAAGTCCATTCGTCGGGTTGTGTTCCTCTCCGTGCCCCATTGGGGCACCAACATCGCCGACTGGGTACACGCCTATGGCGTCTTGCGGAGGGCGCTGGTCGAGGAGTTTCGCGCCGCTGTCGCCGGTTCACAACTGCTGCTCCTGGATCAGATCGAGACCTTGATCACGGGCAGCGCCGCTTGCCTCACTGGGGCAGAACTGTTTCGGGCCGTGCAGGATGCCTTACGCGAAGCCAACGAGCGTAACAGTAAACCGAGTCCCGCGCGGACGGCGGAAGCGCAGGAAGCCGCATCCCAACTTGCACTCTATTTGCGCCACATGGCTTCGGATTTTAGTGCAATCGACGACCTCACTTCGCGTCCTCAACGAGCCGGCAAACCGGTGAGCCCGGCGCACTTCGGCGTTCGCGATCGCAAGAAAGAACTGCAGTTGGGGCGGGGAATCGAATTCCGGTCGTATGTGACGCTTGGGAGGCGCCCGTTTCGCTTCGATCCGGGTCGGCCCGTGCCACCGTTGGAGCTTGCGAAGCCCTGGACCTATCCTGAGGTCACCAAAGATGCTGGGCGGAGCGCGGGCACCGACATTGCGTATCGGACATTTTACCGCGCCTGCGCCGGCGGCCCGTTTCAGCAACCGCTCCTAAGCGCCAAGGTGACCAGACGCTTGCTCGGGGCGCCGCAACACGCGATTGAGCTATGGGACAACGACGGCATCGTCAACACTTTGTCCATGTTCTGGCCCAAGGGCGAAAATGTGCTGGTCCCTGGCGATCACATGGACATCGTCGGGCAGTATAAGCTCATCGCGGCGGAGCGTGGCGGGGGCCGCAAGTATCAGGCTTACGATCTGCTGAAGTCGGAGTCTGGATTTGGCGACAAGATCTTTAAGGAGGTCTGGAAGGAGATCTTCGCCTTCTGCTTAGGCCGTATGCGTCCAGACTAGACCTCCGTCGACCAGGCAGGGTCGATTCGCCTCGTCGAAAATCCGCGGCAGCCCCACTTCCTTCTTTATGCGATCCAACACGGCACCCGTTCCGCGCTGTCGGGCCCCCACTACCAGGGGATCAGCGTCGGCGCGACATCGGCCGCCTGCCAGCGTGACCCACACTCGCACCGATCATGACGATTATCAACCCGGCGGCGGCCAGCGGTCTCAGGTTCGCTCACCTTGCGCCTGCAGAATCTGACAAGCGAGGCAATTCTGTTGGATAATGGTCTTTCGATACTCGTCAGATGATAGCGGCTCGGGACGAGTGTCCAATAACCATTCCTGATCTGTGTATAGCCCGGATCGGGCGGAAAGCCGAGACCAGTACGCCTGCTGCGGGAAGCTGTGACTAAACGGGATGTTCCCAAAGCGGCCCTGCGAGGAGGACGATGGAAAACGCGGTCGGTCTAGTCATGACGGGTGGCGGTGCTCGCGGCGCTTATCAAGCCGGTGTTCTCAAGCGCGTAGGCGAGCTGAAACGCGCCCGAACCCAGGGTAATCCTTTTCCGATCATAGGGGGCGCTTCCGCGGGAGCGATTAATGGTTCCGCTCTGGCCACCGGTTGTCACGATTTTGCTGCGGCCACCAAGAGGCTGGCAGAAGTCTGGGGGACTCTCGAACCTTCCGACATCTTTCACTGTGGTGTCTTCTCCCAGATGCGCAATTCCCTCACCTGGATAGTCGATCTATCCTTTGGAGCGGTTCTGGGGGGGGGCAATGCCCGATCATTGTTAGATGCCACTCCCTTACAGCATTTTCTCAGTAAGCACCTTGACTGCGAGCGGACACAGGAAAACATCAAGCGCGGGCACCTCTACGCTCTCGCTATTTCCGCGACCAACTACAACTCGGGGAAAAGCTATCTCTTCATTCAGGGAAAGAAGGGGCATCCCATGTGGAACCGGATCCGGTTGGTGACAGTAGCGACCAAGATCACGGTCGACCACATTTGCGCGTCCTCGGCGATTCCGATGGTTTTCCAGCCGCTAAAGCTCAAAACCCCGCGTGGTTCCGCCTTCTTCGGCGATGGTTGTCTCCGCCTGCAACAGCCTCTCAGCCCGGTGATCCGCCTGGGTGCGGAGAAGGTTTTCGCGATCGGCGTCCGCTGCGGAAATAAAGAAAGCAAAGAGGAAACCACGGATGAGAGAAACCCTTCAGTCGCGCAAGTATTGGGAGTTCTTTTGAACGTTATGTTTCTGGACCATCTCGCAACTGACATAGAGCACCTTGAACATTTGAATCAGTTGCTCACCGATGGCCACATCAGTCAGCTTGGGATTGAAGGACATGAAAAGATACGGCCATTGGGGACCTTCATCATCTCGCCTTCGGTCAACTTGTCGGATCTGGCGGAGCAGCACCAGAGAGACATGCCCGCTCTGATCCAGTACTTTGTATCCAGTTTGGGACGAGACGCGGCTTCCTGTGCGAATCTGATGAGTTACCTGCTATTCACGCCCAAGTACACTCGAGACCTCATCGCGATTGGTTACCATGACGCCAGCGAACGAATCGAGGAAATCGAAGACTTTCTCTATTCGTCCCAGGAGGGTGACGCTGAAAACCCACTGGCCAGTGAACCCGCAGGGAAAGTGCCCAAACGGACAGGAAACCCGGTCCGATCCCGCGGGTAATCATCCGGGGGCTGTGCGGAAGCGTGGGAGGCGAGAACGCACAAGCCACGAAGGTGAGGATTCCGGATTATCCGGATCACTTTCGATGCAGGAAGCTCGACCGGCGCATCTCGGCGCACCCACCCGAACCGTCAGTTCCGCAGCGCATTTTTTCGTTGACCGCTCGCCTCAAAATCGGATAATCTAGTACGGCATACATTATCTACAGGATAATACTTGGTCTTTGACAATCTGACCCGGGCGACGGCGGGGACCTTCTGACCCCTGCTCCAAAATGTCTGCTTGGTTCCAAAACGGGACGACGCCCCCGCCGTAACTCCCATGTTCTCTAGATTTTGCGCGTAACTCCTGTAAACTCAAAGATCTAGCACATAGTCGCAAATTAGATTCTTTGTTTTCTAGATTTTGCACGGCAAGGGGGGAGGGGGGGTACCCGATACTAAACAGTAAACTTCCTAATATGGGAAACGCAACGTGGCGTGCGAAACTGGGAGCTGGGACTGGCTATACCGCCTGGGAAAGACGGCTGCCTGCCGCGCGGTCAAGTAGCCACAGCAATCGGCCATCCGCTGGACGCACGTTCTGCGCTGGTAGGTTGGCATTCTCGTTCTCCAACACTTCACGAACGATATTGGCTTTGTCCGGGCCACTTGCCAGAAACATGACGCACGCCGCGCCGTTCAGAACCGGCAGCGTCAGGGTGATGCGGGAGGTTTGGAACTTCTCCACCCAATTGGCCACGACCAGCCGGCTTCTCTCGTTGAGAGCAGCCGTGCCAGGGAAAAGGGAAGCGGTATGGCCGTCAGGGCCCAATCCGAGCAGCACCAGATCAAAGCGCGGGACCTGGCCAGGCCGCAGGCCAAAGAAATTCCGCAGAGTTTGCTCGTAGTCAAGAGCAGCACTGTCCGCATCTTTTTCCTCGCTACGGACGCGGAACACGTGGTCGCTCGGAACCTTCGAAAACATCCCCGTTTCGCGAGCCATGCGGTAATTGCTGTCAGCATCGTCAGGCGGCACAAAACGTTCATCGCCAAAGAAACAGAAAATCTGCTCCCAGGGAATGTTCGGCACGGAGCCGCTGGCCAAGAGTGCGTAGAGGCTCTTCGGCGTCGAACCCCCAGAGAGGGCGAGAGAGAATCTCCCATTGCTCTGGACCGCCTGCGAAGCCAGGGCGGCAAATTCGGTGGCCGCTGCCTGGAACAAGTCGGCAGGCGCGTTCAAGATGCGGATTTCTGGTCTAAGCGCCATGCAGGACCGATTTATAGCGTCTTCAGATACAGCAGATATAGCGTGGCCAAACACACGTGTCATCCCGGCCAAACACACGTGTCATCCCGAGCGCAGCGAGGGATCTAGGTTTTTGCCCGCGCAACCTGTATCGCCGCCTCGGACAAATGCCCAGATCCCTCGCGATGTCAATTCGCAACGGGATATACCAACCATGAAAATAGTCTAACTGGCTCCGTTCGCCGCGGCGCAGCGAGCAGCGCCCATCAAAGCGGTTTTGTCATTGGTGATGACTCTCACCGGCATGGATTCCAGCAGCGGCTGCATGCGGCCTTTGCCGACGAACGCATGCATGAACAATGGCCCGGACAATTTGGCCAGCATCTTGGGAGCGATTCCGCCGCCCAGGTAAACGCCGCCGGTAGCCATGATCTTAAGCGCAAGATTGCCCGCTTCCGCCGCAAACACGGAGACGAACAGATCCAGCGCCTGTTCGCACAACCCGCACTTACCATCGAGTGCAGCACGAGAGATGGCGGCCGCAGGGTCCGAGTGCACCATCTCATCAGTCAGCCATTGAGGCTCGGTTCCGCGGCCGGTGTCGCGCAAGAAGTGAAATACGTTTACCAGGCCAGGACCGGAGACAATGCGCTCATAACTGACGTGTCCATAACGGCCGGAGAGGTAGCGGAACAGATCGATCTCCAACTCGTTACGGGGTGCGAAATCCGAGTGGCCTCCTTCGGAGGCGAAGATGCGGTGTTGCGAGCCGTCCCAATACATGCCCGCCTCGCCGAGTCCAGTGCCGGCGGAAATCACGGCCTGGTTGCCGACGGGATTTCCTTTCACCTGGTTCAGGGAAACGACGTCGCTGGGATCGAGAGTGGCAATGCCCCAGGCGTTGGCCTCGAGATCGTTGATGAGCACTGCCTTGTTCAGTTTGAGCTCGTCAGCAAGACGTTTGGATTCGATGACCCAGGGTAGATTGGAAGTCTCAACCCGCCCGTTGCGAACCGGACCGGCCACGCCAAAGCAAGCGGCATCAGGATGCAGATTTGCAGTCTCGACGAATTTGGAGACGATCTGATCTAGGCCAGCGTATTCGCGGCTGGGGAACACCGACGCGGAAACCAGGCGGAAGTGGCCATCCAAGACATCGAAGAACGCCAGCCTTGCATTCGTCCCTCCGATGTCCCCTGCGAGGATCATTTCTCGAAGTTCCTCCAATGACGGCCGTCGCGCTCGAGCAAGTCGTCGGCCTCTCTCGGCCCCCACGCGCCCGCGGCATAGTTGGGAAAGTTGCGGGGCGGCAGCGCCTTCCAGACATCGAGGACCGGACTCACCACACACCAGCCGGCTTCGACCATGTCCGCGCGCTGGAACAGAGTGGCGTCGCCGATCATGCAATCGTGCAGCAGCCGCTCGTAGCCAGTGCTGGGCTGCGTGCCAAAGTAGTCGGCGTATTCGAAATTCATGTCGACTCCACCCAACCGCATGGCTGGTCCGGGGACCTTGGCGGCGAAGCGCAGCGAAATGCCCTCTTCTGGCTGGATGTGCAGCACCAGTTGATTGGGCATGAGAGTCTCTACCGGCGTGTCGCGGAACAGCACAAACGGGGCTCGCCGGAACTGGATCACCATGTGGGTATTGTGGGCTGGCAGACTTTTTCCAGTGCGGAGATAAAACGGGACATCGGCCCAGCGCCAGTTGTCGATTTGCAGCTTCATGGCGACGAAAGTTTCGGTCCTCGAATCGGAAGGCACATCTTGTTCAGCGCGATAAGCGGGCACGCGCTGACCGTTAATAATGCCTTCGCCATACTGGCCGCGCACGGTTTTGCTGAGCACTTCCTCGGAGCTCAGAGGCTGAATCGCATGCAGTGTTTTGGCCTGTTCATCGCGCACCGCGTCCGCCCGGAACGAAACCGGGGGTTCCATCGCGGTCAGGCTGATGAGTTGCATGATGTGGTTGGGCACCATATCGCGCAAGGCGCCGGCTTGATCGTAGTAACTGCCGCGCTGTTCGACGCCGACAGTTTCCGCCACCGAGATCTGGACGTGATCGATATAGCGGCGGTTCCAGATGGGTTCGAAAATTCCGTTGGCGAAACGGAGGGCCAAAATATTCTGTACGGTTTCCTTGCCCAGGTAATGGTCGATGCGGTAAATCTGGTTCTCGTTTGCGACGCGCAGTAGTTGTTGGTTGAGGGCTCTGGCGGATTCCAGGTCGTGGCCAAAGGGCTTCTCCACGATGACTCTCCGCCAGCGCTGATTCTCTTCCATTAGCCCTGCAGCGGCCAACTGCTCCACGATAGGTGCGAAGAAATTGGCGGCGGTGGCGAGATAGTAAAAGTGATTTCCGTGGGTGTTGTGGTCTTTGTCTACCTTATCGAGAAGATCTTTCAGTTGCGGGTAAATGTTCTTGTCGTCGAAGTTGCCCGGCATGTAATACAACCGGCGAACAAACCATTCCCACAAATCGGAATCTACCGGTTCGGTGGCGAACTGCTTGATGGCGTCGGAAAGTTTATTGCGAAAGTCTTCGGTAGACATTTGTGCTCGCGCCACGCCCACGATCGCGAACTCGCGCGAGAGCACTTGGCTCTTGGCCAGGTTGTAGAGCGCGGGAATCAGCTTGCGCTGAGTGAGATCGCCGGCTGCGCCGAAGATCACCATCGCGCATGGATCACCGACTTTCGCCACTCGTGGTTGCTGCGTGGCTGGCGCTACCTCAATCTGAGCCATTTCCTTTGTCCTCGTCCTTGCTTCCTTTGTGTACTCCGTGTTCTTTGTGGGTGACGCCTTCAAATGCCTTAACCACAAAGGACACGCTTCGACTTCGCTCAGCGCAGGCTCCGGTACACAAAGGAAACCCTATGCTGTCTTCTTCGCGGACGCTGCTGGTTCCACGTGTCCGCCAAATTTCTGGCGCATGGCGGAGAGCACTTTCTCCCCGAAAGTGTGCTCTTGGCGCGAGCGGAAACGGGTGAACAGTGCCGCCGAGAGCACATCGACGGGAACCGCTTCGTCAATCGCTGCCTGGATTGTCCATCGGCCTTCACCCGAATCCTGAACGAATCCGGTGTACTCGGACAGGGTGGGATTCTCGGCCAGCGCGATCGCTGTCAAATCAAGCAGCCATGAACTTACCACGCTTCCGCGGCGCCACACTTCGGCAATGTCCGCAAGATTCAAATCGTAACGTTGATCCTCGGGCAATTCCTTGCTGGTAGCGTTGCGGAAGATGTCGAAGCCCTCGGCATACGCCTGCATCAGTCCATACTCGATGCCGTTATGCACCATTTTGACGAAGTGTCCTGCCCCGGAGGGACCGCAGTAAATATACCCGTCTTCAGCTGTGCCCGTCATCTTTTCGCGGCCCGGAGTGCGCGGGATATCGCCACGGCCCGGGGCCAGAGTTTTGAAAATGGGATCGAGGTGTTGCACGGCTTCTTTCGGCCCGCCAATCATCATGCAATACCCACGCTCCAGTCCCCACACGCCGCCACTGGTGCCGACGTCGACGTAGTGGATGCCTTTGTCTTTGAGCTGCTTGGAACGGCGAATGTCATCTTTGAAATAAGAGTTTCCGCCGTCGATGAGAATGTCCCCTGCTTGAAACTTCTGCGACAACGTTTGCACAGTTTGTTCCGTAGGTCCGCCCGCAGGCACCATCAGCCAAGCAACCCGCGGCTTTCCCAATTTGTTGACGAAGTCGTCCAGCGAAACCGAGGCGATGGCGCCCTCTGCGGCGATGTGCTTCACATTTTCGACGCTTAGGTCGGTGACTACCAGCTCGTGCCTGCCCCGCATGAGGCGGCGGGTCATGTTCGCACCCATTCTGCCCAGACCGACCATTCCCAGCTTCATAACTTGCTCCTTGGCAATATTAAATCGTTTTTGTAGCTGCTGCCGACAGCGAGGACAAGATGCCCTCGCGACAGCCGGCAAGATGTCGGCGCTACCAAACGTTTAGTTCAGCGCTTCACGAACCGCTGCCGTCAGCGTGGCTAGACCGGATTTCAGGTCTTTGCCCAGATGTACTCGCAAGGCGCGGCGGCCGCGCTCGGCCAGCACCTGGAAGTCTCCGCGCGCTTGGGCGGCTTTGACTACTCCGAATGTGTACTTCTGTCCGGGCACGGGAAGATCGACTGCATCGTCGCAGGTGATCTGCAGGAAAACGCCCGAATTCGGACCGCCCTTGTATGCTTGACCGGTGGAATGCAGGAAGCGGGGACCAAATCCCAGGCACGTCGCTATGCGTTTCTGGTTGCGCAGCGCATGGCGAATGTCCTGCAAACGCGCCTCGTGCTCGGAGTTCATCGGAATGAAGCCGAGCAGAGCGAAATAATCGCCTGCGGCGAGCCGAGCAAGATGCGCACGTAGATAGCCTGCGAGCGACTTGTTACTGCCCGCCGCCTTCGCCAATGCCTCCGCATTCTTGGAATCAGTAAACAGTTTGATGACGCCATTGTCGAAGATGGGCTTTTCAGCGGGAAGGGAACCAGTCTTCTCGTATTCCGCGGTCAAATTGCGAGTGGCGATCTTGCTGGCTTCGACATCGGGTTGGTTGAAGGCGTTGATGCCGATGATGGATCCGGCAACCGCCGTCGCAATCTCCCAGCGGAAGAATTCCTGGCCGAGGTCGTAGACGTCGCCAAGCGAAATGCGAACGACTGGTTGACCGGCTTGCTCCAATGCCGCGACCTTCGCGTCCTGTGCGGCATCCGGCGCTGAATCCAACCGCAGGTACGCGAAAATTCGGTCGTTGCCGTAGACATCAGGCGTTGCCAACTCCTCGCGATCGACAGGAATAATGCCGTGGCCCTGCTTTCCTGTGGACTCGGCCAGCAGTTGCTCGAGCCATGCGCCAAGATCAGAGATGCCGGGCGAGGTAAGGATCGTAACCTTGTCGCGGCCGCTCTTAGCAGCAGTTCCTAAGATAATTCCCAGGATGACTCCCGGATTCTCATGGACCGGAACTGACGAAGCACAGGCCTCAACCATTTCTTCCGTGCGATCAAGAAACTTGGTGGTGTCGAGACCCATCAAGGCTGCGGGTACTATGCCGAAATTTGAGAGCGCCGAGTAGCGCCCGCCAATGCTGGGATCGCCGTGAAAGATGTGACGGAAGCGGTCGGCCTCGGCCACTTGCTGCATCTTGGAGCCGGGATCGGTAATCGCGATGAAGTGGCTGCCTGCCTTGTCCGCACCCACCACCTGCTGCAACCGTTCGAAGAAATATTGTTTGTAAATGTTGGGCTCGAGAGTTGTTCCTGATTTGCTCGAGACGACAAAGAGGGTCTTTGCCAAATTGACTTGGCTCTCGAACGCCTTGATCTGCGCGGGGTCGGTGGAGTCGAGTACGTGCAATTGCGGGAAGCCCGCGATGCGGCCGAAGGTTTTCTCGAGCACTTCCGGACAAAGGCTGGAGCCGCCCATGCCCAGCAGGAGAATGTCGGTGAAGCCTTCACGCTTGATCTCCTCCGCCAAGCGACGCAGATTGTCGGCGTTCGCGATTTGCTGCTCGGTGATCGAAAGCCAGCCCAGCCAGTTGGCTTCATCGGTTCCGGTCCACAGCGAAGCATCACGCTGCCATAAGCGGCGCACCTTTCCGGCGGCTCGCCAGTCATCGATGTTGGTCTTCACTGCATTCGCCAGAGCTTCGGGCAGCTTGTAGGTTTGTTGGCTGACTTTTGCAGCGATCTGAGAGTTCGAACTTTTCTCCACGGCTTCGAGGAGCTTGTCGAAGGCGTCGGCGAAGAGGCGGACGCCGTCGTCGGTCAACTTGTCGGTGACTTCTCTCATAGATATCCCAAGCTTGGCGATGGTTTCCATCGTCCGATTCGCCGACTCCACGTCTTCGGTCAAGCTCGCGCGAGGGCGCCCGTGGTCGCGGAAGGCATCCAAGGTCGCGGGCGGAATCGTGTTCACGGTGTCGGGCCCGATTAGTTCTTCAACGTACAGGACATCGCGGTATTTGGGATTCTTGGTGCTGGTGCTGGCCCAGAGCACACGCTGGGTCTGCGCACCCTTGGAAGCTAATGCTTGCCAGCGGTCGCCGCTGAAGATCTTCTGATAGCTGACGTAGGTTTGCTTGCCATTCGCAATGGCAACCTTGCCGAGGAGACTCTTCAATTGCTCTTGCTCGCGATGATCTTTGGAAGTCTTGAGGCGCTCACCGACGATGGCATCGACGGAGCTGTCAATGCGGCTGATGAAGAAGCTGGCTACGCTGGCAATTTTGCTGACATCGCCTCCGCGCGCCGCCAATTGTTCGAGGCCAGCGATGTAAGCTTCCGCGACGCGTTTATAAACCTCCTGCGCAAACAGCAAGGTCACATTGATGTTGATGCCTTCGCTGATCAATTGCTGAAAGGCAGGAATGCCCTGAGCGGTGCCGGGAACTTTGATCATCACGTTCTCGCGGCTCACCGTGTTCCACAATCTTCGGGCTTCGGCCAGGGTGCCTTGCGGGTCGCGAGCGAGATACGGCGAGACTTCGAGGCTGACGTATCCGTCGCGGCGTTTCGAGCTGTCGTAGACCGGACGCAAAAAATCAGCCGCATCCTGGATATCGCGGATGGCGAGAATCTCATAGCGGGCTTTGGCATCGAGGTCGGTCTTCGATTGCAGAGACTGCAGGATGTCGCTGTAATCGGTACTGCCTGCGATGGCCTTTTCGAAGATGGTGGGATTTGAGGTCATGCCGCGAAGGCCATCCTCTTCAATCAGGCGCTTGAGTTCACCGCTGGTAAGCAGGTTGCGGCGGATGTAATCCAGCCAAACAGATTGGCCGTAGTTCAGCAGATCTTTCAGGGGGTTGGTGGCTTTTGCGGTTTCGAGAATTCCGGTTGCCATGGTGATTCTCCTCTCGAACACAGGACGGGCGGGACACCCGTCCTCCATTGTTTATTTAGTTATTTTGACTCTTTCGATTGCGCAATTGTTTCTCGGGCTGCTTCCACTATTTTCTCCGCAGTGAACCCGAACTTCTTTAACAGATCCTTAATCGGCGCGGAAGCTCCGAAGCGGTGCATTCCGATCATCTTGCCGGTTGGTCCGACATACTGCGACCAGCCGAATGTGGATGCCGCTTCCACCGATACTCGCGCTTTAATTGCGGGCGGCAAAACCTGTCTCTTGTACTCCTCGCTCTGCGCTTCAAAGATGCCCCACGACGGCATGCTGACCACGCGCGCCTTGATTCCCTCTGCCTTGAGCTGCTCGTAGGCAGTTACGCAAAGAGAAACTTCGCTTCCGGTCCCCATGAGAATGACTTCCGGTTTTCCGTCGGGTGCATCGGCCAGGACGTATGCTCCCTTGGCTACGCCAGCGGCGGATGCGTGCTTCGAGCGGTCGAAGGTTGGGAGCGCTTGCCGCGTCAGCACCAGTACGGCGGGCTCATGCTTTTTTTGCATGATAACCTTCCATGCTTCGACGACTTCGTTGGCGTCTGCCGGTCTCAGCAACAGCAAGCCGGGGACGGCGCGCAGCGTGGCCAGTTGCTCGATCGGTTGGTGGGTGGGGCCGTCCTCGCCCAGGCCGATGGAGTCGTGGGTGTAAACGTAGATCACGGGAAGTTCCATGAGCGCAGCCAGGCGGACCGCTGGCTTCATGTAGTCGGTGAAATTGAAGAATGTGCCACCATAGGGCCGGATTTTGGATACGGCCAAACCGTTCATCGCCCCGGCCATAGCATGTTCACGAACCCCGAAGTGCAAATTGCGTCCCGAGTAGCTGCCGGGTTGAAAATCGCCGGCACCTTCGAACTTGAGCCTTGTCCGGTCGGAAGTCGCCAAGTCCGCCGAGCCTCCGACCAGCCACGGAACATTTTGCGCGAGCGCGTTTAGCACTTTGCCGGAACTGTCGCGCGTGGCCATTCCCTTGGCGTCGGCGGGGAAAGTGGGCAGGTTCTTGTCCCATCCGTCGGGCAGGTCGCGGCGCTGCATGCGGTTGATCTGGTCCGCGAGATCGGGGAATTTCTTTGTGTACTCAGCGAATGATGTTTGCCACTTCTGCTGCAAGTCGTGTCCGCGTTGGCCGATTCCTCGACGGAAATTCTCGAGCACACCCTCGGGGACCAGGAACTTGGCATCCTCGGGCCAACCGTAATTCTTCTTTGCGAGCCGCGCCTCTTCCTCGCCCAATGGTTCGCCGTGCGCTTCGCTGGTATCTTGTTTGTGCGGCGAACCGAATCCGATATGGCTGTTCACAACGATGAGCGTGGGGCGATCTCTGGTTTGCAGGAAGTTGTTATAGGCCTTGGCCAGCGCGTCAAGATCATTCGCATCCGTAACGTGGACTACATTCCAGCCATAACCCTGGAAGCGCTCACCCACATCTTCAGTGAATGACGCGTCGGCGGGACCATCCAGGGTGACGCGGTTGTTGTCGTAAATCCAGCACAGGTTGGGGAGCTTCAAGTGGCCGGCCAGCGACGCGGCTTCGCTGCCTACGCCTTCCATGAGGTCGCCATCGCCGCAGAACGCGTACACGTTGTAGTCGAATATTTCGAAGCCGGGGCGGTTGAAATTTGCCGCCAGCCACTTGGCGGCAATCGCCATGCCTACACTGTTTCCGATACCTTGACCCAGAGGTCCCGTCGTGGTTTCTACACCTGCGGTAAGGCGGTATTCGGGATGTCCGGGAGTCTTGCTGTCGATCTGGCGAAACTTCTTGATGTCATCCAGGGTGACGGCGAATTCGCCGGTCGACTCGTATTCTGGATTCAACCCGCGAACCTCGGACAAATACAGCATCGCGTACAGCAGCATGGAGGCGTGCCCGTTCGAGAGTATGAAGCGATCGCGGTTGGGCCAAGTCGGGTTCGGGGGATCAAAGCGCAGGAACTGCTGCCACAAGCAGTAGGCCACGGGTGCCAGCGCCATGGGTGCGCCGGGATGGCCGGAGTTCGCTTGCTGCACCGCGTCGATCGCCAGCGTGCGGATGGTATTGATGCTCAGGCTGTCCAGTTGCTTGCTGGTCAGTAAGGTTTGCTCGCTCGCCACCATAAAAGCCTCTCCCTTCGGTCGCAGTGATCAGAGTTTTACAATTACCTGCCGTTAGCGACCCCGCTTCTCAGTTACTGAGAGAAGAGTTTCCCTACGTCAGGCAGTTTACCAAGGTTTTGAAGGGCGCGCGCGGACGATCAAAGCTGAAACGCACAAATCTCTTCGATGCAGATTTCGTCATCGCGATTCTATCCTTCGTCTTTACGATGACACAGGGGCGACAAAGATTCAGGGTAGCGCAGTCTTTTTGGCGAGCTTAGATCAATCTCAGGATTTGATCGAACGGTTCACGCTGGCATCCGTCTACTGAGGGTCGCAGACATATCTGTCACGACCACATGGATTGCTAGCGCTTCATTTGCGCGAGATACCCTTGTTGGCTTTGATAGCTCTTGGTGGTGCTTTCGACGAATTTCAAGAATTGCCGTAGGGTGTCGCGTTCGGGGGCTTCCATATTGTCGAACTTGACGCGAACTCCAAAGCTGGGATTGCTTCGGGTAACAATTCCGTTGAGGATCAAACCTTTAACCCAGATCTTCCCGTTAGCCACCCAAAGGCCGATTTCCAGCTTCACTCCAGTCTTGACCGGAGTTGCAGTTTCCACGAAGCCTCCACCCAGGCTGGTGTTCGACAGGTTGCCCCAGACTGGGGTGGCGGAGCCGTCTACTCGCAATTCGACGGCGACAAAACACTTCATCCGTGGATAGCGCCGCCGATCCTGACCCCAGCAGGGAGTGAAAATGTCCGGTTCGAAAGGTGGAGTCGCTGCTGGCGTGGTCGCGAGTGGCGGCTCCGGAGAGACCTTGAGAGAAGGTGCCACAGCTGGCAGCACTCTTGGCGGTCTGCTTTTGATCCGGCGCATGGTTTCGCGCAACACTTCGTCGCGCCGGACGGGTTCGGCATCGCGATAAGCCTGGAGAAGCTCTCCGAGATGGCTTACGACGTCAGGGTCGGTTAGGAGCTTGGTCCAATCCGCTCCAGGCGCAGAGGTCTTGGTTTCAGTCATTCGGTCGGTCGGCTCGATCTAGCGGGATGACCACAGCTTGATTCCCCCCAGCTAGAATGGAGCAGGAGTGCGGGCGCGGACAAGATGACCGTAGTGTCGCATTATCAGTAACCAGACTCACCGGTCTCGTCAACCGGGGCAGGTTTTTCGGTGCTGGCCAAGGCAATCGCCAGAACAGTCAAGGCGCTGACCAGCAACGGGAACCATACCTGGGCCACCCAAGGCACTGGGATAAGAAACAGAACGTCAAGATCGGTCAGTGAAGCGGGCCAGCGCACGGTGGCCCAAAGGCCTGCATAGTAGGCAATATCCCACAAGGCAAAAACCCAAAGAAACGCTACCCATCGGGCGCTCGCCCTGGATACCGCGAGTAGCGCTACACCGACCAGCATGACCATGGTGGCCGCCTCGCGATACGCCTCGATAGTGAGCAGGCCGGGCGGAAACTGGGATAGGGACTGCTCCTGGTGATAGCCTACCGACGTACGCCGGAGTTCAGATAGCGTTCCGGTGTGACCGGGCAGCAGCCCTACTGCGGCTCGCAAGTAGACGACCACCGCAGCTTCGACGAAACCAAAAGCCGCAGCAAAGATCGCAAGGGCAGTGAGCTGCCGCCAGTGCAGCACCCCTTTGCGACGAAACCCGAAGTAGGTCGTCAACGGAATCAGGACGAACAGGTTCACCCACCAGGGTTGAGCCCAAACCCGGAGCTTCTCCATAGCAGAGGAAATTCTAACCTGACCCAGCCCGAAATACTCGCAACTTCCCATGTAAACCTTCAAGCGATTACGTTGACTCCGCTCGTGGAGGCAGCTTTGGACCCACTAGCCTGGCTTAGGCCTTGAACGATGTCCGAGCTGGAATTGCTCAGGTTCACGGCTGTGGCCGGTGTGCCGCCAGGATTTGTGCCCGGGTTCGCAGAGGGAGGAAGCTTCTGCTGCCTAAAGGTAGCTTGAAGAGCGGCAAAAGCCTGCCGGGCCCCGTGCAGATCCCCGTTCTGAAGCGCGCCTCCGATGGCGTTGAAGTCCAAGGCCCGATTGGGCGCAAAGAAAGGGTTGTCCCTATGGATCACATTGTTGCCCAATGCCACCAGGTTGTTGTAGGCCTGTTGGGCGTCAGCCAAATCGCCAGATTTCAGGGCCTTGTTCAATTGCAAAACATCGGCTTGTCGCTCCTTGAAGTAAATTTGCAAAGAGGTTGTAGGGGTGGGGTTGGCGGAAGTCGTAGACAACGGAACGTTGGCAATGCTGATCGTGGACATTATTTTCTCCTTAAGACTGACTGCTTGACTCGGAGCCTGCAAACTACATTTTGGTTCCCAGATACTTAATCGGCAGGGTATCAAGTTGCTCTAGCCAAGGCGACCGACCGCTTATGCAATAAGAACAGCCCCGCCTTCGACAAGTCATTGATCCGCCGCCCGAAACTCAAGCCGTCAAGTTGACCGGCTGAAAGACGCTTTGGCTGACCGCACTGCTGCTGGAGCTGCTGGTGCTGTCCGGAAAGCCAGATGTGAGGACGCGCGAGCCGCCTCCACCGTGATGCGGACGGTGATGGTGCGCCGCCATGGGATTTGAATTCTGTAAATTCTGTTGAACCGATGAGTACGCATTCCGCGCCCCAGTCAGGTTTCCAGATTGGAGAGCCGACCCCAGGGCATTCAGCTCTTGCATCAACTTTGCGCTCTGGGTACCGGAACTCGTTGCGCTGTTGGTCAGAGCGCTGAAAGCTTGCTGAGCGTTGGTCAAATTACCGGACAGGAGAGCCTGCGTGAGCTGCTGAAACTCGTTCCGCTGTTGCGGATTCGTGTTTTGCAGGTTGTTGACTTGATTCAGTGCGTTGCTGGAAGAGATCGCCGAAACAGACATTGGTCAACTCCTCGGATTGCTTAGAGATGCTTTCCTAGGGTGCAAGTGACCTGCCACAGTGCTTCGCCGCTTGGAGCCGACTGAGGCTACTGATTTCATTGAATCCGAGCGCAATCTCTTGACAGGTTCGTCCGGCGCACTGGATTACTCAGAGGCAAGTGCTGCCTCCGGACCGCGTCGTCCGGCAAAATTTGCCTAAAGTCTTCTCGATCGAAGCCCTGTGGATGAAAAGTGACACACTTTTGACAAATGCTTGACAAGCCTACGACAGTGGGGAGCCTTATCCTTGAATCCAAAGAATGGCAGATGACCGATGTTCAGAAGGTCTCGCCGACGCTTTGCCCACAATACTTTTACCAAACCAGGAGGAGGAACAAGTGAAAACACTTAACATGGTGTTCCGCACCTACCGTCGTGGTGTGCGTGTCTTCGCGAGCATGCTCGTGGTCGCGCTTGCCTTTGAGATTCGAACTTGAGGCGTCTTGCGGGCGTGAGCGAAGCGGGAGCCCGCAGCCGAAATCCTGGGCGCCAGCGAAGGATCGGGAAGTAATGGTGCGCCCGGAGAGATTCGAACTTGAGGCGTCTTGCGGGCGTGAGCGGAGCGGGAGCCCGCAGCCGAAATCCTGAGCGCCAGCGAAGGATCTGGGAAGCAATGGTGCGCCGGAGAGATTCGAACTTGAGGCGTCTTGCGGGCGTGAGCGAAGCGGGAGCCCGCAGCCGAAATCCTGAGCGCCAGCGAAGGATCTGGGAAGTAATGGTGCGCCCGGAGAGATTCGAACTCCCGACCTACAGCTCCGGAGGCTGCCGCTCTATCCAGCTGAGCTACGGGCGCACACCAGTGTTTCCAGTGTACATGCGGAGCTTTACCCTATCAATTGGTGGATCGAAAGTCGGCGTCATGCTCCAAAATTACTGAGCCATGACACCGCAACAAAAATTCGACTTGCCGCACACCGAGGAAGATCTAATAGCGATTCCGCCCGCCGCCACCACCGCCGCCGCGGCCGCCGCGATCTCGACCACCTCCACCGCCGCGTTCGACCTTCGGACGCGCTTCATTCACGTTCAAGGTGCGCCCGCCAATCTGCGTGCCATTAAGTGCCGCGATGGCCTTCTCACCATCTTCTGCGCTCGTCATCTCCACGAAGCCGAAGCCGCGAGAGCGCCCGGTGTCCCGGTCGGTCATGATGCTGACCCGGTCCACCTGCCCGTGTACCTCGAACAGCTTGCGCAGTTCGTCTTCCGAAGTATTGAAGTCGAGGTTCCCAACAAAGATGTTCTTCAAGCGAATTGCCTCTGAGTGAGCTATTTGAACGTGGGCGACTTCGGCACAAACTGGGAGGCTGGTTGGCCAAGCCGAACGCCAAAGTTGACGAACAATCAAATGCGCAGGAAGTATAGCAGGTCTGCCATTTGTGGGAAGCTATTCTGCAATAATGCGGTTTGCAGGGTGAGCGCGAAGAAAATCCTGTGTGACCTCAAGCCAGCCCCAGGCTCTTGATCGTAGTCTTCAGAAGTGCCGCCGAGTGGCAAAGCTTCTCAATCTCTTCTTCGTCCAATTCAAGGTGAAGAACCTGTTCAACGCCGCCACGATCGACTACGGTCGGCAAGCTAAAGCACACATCATTCAGCGCATGGTAATCGTGGACAAGACTTGAAATGGAGAGCACCGTACTCTGGTCGCGCAGGATCGCCTGGGTAATGCGCATGAGTCCAGCAGCGACGGCATAATAGGTTGCACCCTTGCGCTCGATAATGTGATAAGCGGCATCCCGCGTCTGCAAGAAAATGTTTTCCATCGCCTGCCGGTCGTCGGGGATACCCTGAGCTTTGCAGAACTGCGGCAAACGCATCCCGGCAATATTAGCTGACGACCACACCGGCACTTCGCTGTCGCCGTGTTCGCCGATAATGAATGCATGCACGCTGCGCGCATCCACCCCGAAATGCTGGCTGAGCAGATAGCGGAAGCGCGACGTGTCCAGGATGGTGCCGGATCCGATCACGCGTTCCCAAGGCAGCCCCGAGAGTTTCCCCGCGGCGTAGGTGAGGACATCGACCGGATTGGTTGCGATCAGCAGTATGCCTTCAGGATTGTGCCTGGCCACTTGGGGAACAATGTCGCGCCAGATCGAGGAGTTCTTCTTGATTAAGTCGAGACGAGTCTCTCCCGGTTTTTGGTTGCCGCCGGCGGCCAGCACCGTGACTGCCGCGCCCGCACAATCGGAGTAATCGCCAGCCCAGATTCGCGTCGGATATGCGAAGGGCACGGTGTGATTCAAGTCCATGGCCTCGCCTTCAGCTTTCGCGCGGTTGGAATCGATGAGGACGATCTCAGCCGACAGTCCGCTAAGCAGCAAGGCATAGGCGAAGGTCGCGCCCACGCTGCCAACGCCAACCACCGCGACTCGGGTGGGGCGGGGATGTGCGCGCGGTAAAGTTGTCAATTGATCCTCCTTGGCCTTTAATTCTGAGCGGAGACGAGGAACACCTGCCGTGGCGCAGGGCTTATTCCGCTCAGAATGCCAAGCTGAAGGGAATTACTAGCACCCATTCACCTTCCAATATCCATCACGTTGAAAGCCGAGTTGCAGGAGGCGGTTCTTCGGATCGTGGCGCTTGCCGCAGTTAGGACACTTCAGATAGCGGCTCCAGGCCGTGCCTTGCCGATCGTAGTTTTCAGAGACCGCGAAGGTTGTGCCGCAACTGCAAGGCACAAGGTGCATCTTAAAGACGGTATCTTTCTTCGGACTCGCCTTACTGCCGCGTGCCATCAGCGCTCTTCTTCCGCCATCGCCATCGAACTCCTCTTGCGCTTGTTGGCCTGCAGTACCTTCTTGCGCAGCCGCAGCGACTTGGGAGTGACTTCGACAAACTCGTCGTCGGCGATAAATTCAATCGCCTGCTCCAGATTCAGATTTCGAAAAGGCACCAGGCGAACCGCTATGTCGGACGTAGATGACCTCATATTGGTCAGCTTCTTCTCGCGGACCACATTCACGTCGAGGTCGTTATCCTTGGCGTTTTCCCCAACGATCATGCCTTCATAAACGTCGATGGTCGGACCGACAAACAATTCGCCACGCTCCTGCAGGTTGTAAAGAGAGTACGGCGTAGTCACTCCCGCTCGGTCCGACACCAGCGCACCGGTCAGGCGATGCGGGATCTCGCCTTGCCATTCGATGTACCCATCAAAAAGAGAATTCATCACGATGGTGCCACGCGTGTCAGTGAGCACCTGACTCCGCAGGCCAATCAATCCTCTGCTGGGAACGCGGAACACGATGCGCACTCGTCCGTAACCGTGATTGTGCATGTTGAGCACTTCGCCTTTGCGAGCGCCGAGCTGTTCCATCACCACCCCTACGAACGCTTCCGGCACATCCACGGTCAGCTTCTCGACCGGCTCCATGAGCTTGCCGTCCACGCGCTTGGTAACGATCTCAGGTTTCCCCACCATGAGTTCGTAGCCTTCCCGGCGCATCATTTCTATGAGAATCGAAAGCTGCAGCTCGCCTCGACCCATGACCACGAAGGAATCCGTACTCTCCGTTTCTTCGAGACGCAGGGAAACATTGGTCAGCAGTTCCTTCTGCAAGCGCTCCCGCAGATTTCGGGAAGTCACATAGGTGCCCTCGCGCCCAGCAAACGGTGAGGTGTTCACCGTGAACAGCATGGCGATCGTTGGTTCGTCGATCGTGATGTGGGGCAGCGGCGCCGGATTCTCCGCGTCGGTAATAGTCTCGCCGATGGTAATGCCTTCGACGCCGGCCACGGCGATTATGTCGCCAAGGGTGGTTTCGGTGATGTCGGTCCGCTTCAAACCAGAGAATGAAAACAGTTTCGTAATTTTCGTTTTGTGGAATGAGCCGTCGAGCTTGGCAATGGCGACGTCTTCGCCAGTAAACATCGTCCCATTGAATACGCGTGCGATGGCCAAGCGGCCCAGATAGTCGCTGTAATCGAGATTGGCCACCAGGATTTGCAGCGGTCCCGCCAAGTCGCCCTTGGGCGCTGGAATGGTTTTGACGATGGTCTCGAACAGAAGCTGCAAGTTTACACCGCCTCCTTTTATATCTCGCGAAGCGGTTCCGGCCTTGGCATTGGTGTACAAAACCGGAAAGTCGAGCTGCTCTTCCTTGGCATCGAGATCGATGAAGAGGTCGTAAACCTCGTTCAACACTTCCTGCGGGCGGGCGTCGGAGCGGTCGATCTTGTTGATCACAAGGATGGGTGCAAGATGCGCTTCGAGCGCCTTGCTGAGGACGTAGCGGGTTTGTGGCAGCGGGCCTTCACTGGCATCGACCAACAGCATCACTCCGTCGACCATTTTCAAAGCGCGCTCTACTTCCCCGCCGAAATCGCTGTGGCCGGGCGTGTCTACGATGTTGATCTTTACGTCGTGGTAGAAAATGGCTGTGTTCTTGGCCAGGATGGTGATGCCGCGCTCACGCTCCAAATCGTTCGAATCCATTACTCGTTCGATAATGTGCTCGTTGGAGCGAAAGGTGCCGCTCTGCTGCAGCATGGCGTCGACCAGCGTGGTCTTGCCATGATCGACGTGCGCAATAATCGCGATATTACGAATGCTGGAACTCAAATCAGACTTCCTTCCCGATGACCGATAACAGCGGCCTACTACCACTTTACTATGTGCGGGAGAAAGCGGCGAGAACAAGAGGGCGATCGGAGAGAGATACGATGGAGACCGGGCGTCCCCACCCGGTTGGACGGGCGAGACGCCCGTCCTCCATCGTTTGACACTCAGCCTTCGACGACTGTGTGTTTTGGCATGCGCTTTCCTGCCAGCCGGCTCTCAGCCTCTTTCACGGCGCGTCTGGCTGCCATGATTGCCTTACCGGCAGTGGATTCCGGGCCTTCGGAATCCGTGTTGGCGAAGAACACCCGGTCCATTGGTTCCCGCACCAAGGGCTGCACTTTCGTGTAGAGACCGGGAGTGGACATATACAAAGGATGGCCACGACGGTAAATGTGAACCTCAACGGGATCCACATTGGAACCGGGGAAAAGCTTCTGGAAATCATTAAGGACGCTGACAGCTTTTTTCCGCGTGCCTGATTCGGTCAGCAGAGAACCGCGGTCCTCCTCGCTCATCGGCGTGTAGCAGGTGAGAATGTTGTACTTCTGCTGGTAACCAGGCTGGTTGCGAATGGTCCAATCCGCCACGATGAAATCGGTAAACGTGTTTCCCGGACACCACGTGTCGTAGCTCTTGTTGAATACCGGCTTGTCGAAAATCAGGTTTACCACGGCGTAAGGAATGTAGCGGATCTGGTGCATGGCATCGCTCTGTTTTTCTGGAAGGCCCTGCACGATGCGCCTGGTAATGAATTTTGGAGTGGCCATGACGACTGTCTTCGCCGCCACCGTCTTCAGTTCCGCTCCCTGCATGTAGGTGACTTGCACTTCCTTGTTATCCGGGACGACGGCGACAGTAGTGGCGCCCACCTGCATGCGGTCTGCGAATTTTGCCTGCAATATACCCGCCAACTTCTGGGTAATCGCGCCCAGCCCGCCGGGCCAGGTGTAGAACTCCGGTACGGTGGCTCCGCCGATCTCTTGCATTTCACCGATGCCCAGTGCGGCGGCTGTATCCTCGGTCGTTGCTCCCCAATTGGAAGGACCGTAGTTATCCCACCACTGCTTTACTTCCTCCGGGTAGCCCTTCATGAAATCAGAAAAGCGAACGTTGTAGAGTTCAGTGGCTCGTTTCTCGAGATCGATCGCCAGCATGTCTTTCTTGAACTTTTTGAAACCCTCGCGGACAGACGCGGGGTACGGCAATTTATCGATACCTTCCGCCCAGGTATTAGCAATCCATTCGCCTTTGATAATAGTGCTGTCGCGATCATTAATGGGCAGAGGCTCCAGGCCGATTTCCTTGGCGAAGCTGTAGGCGTATTCACTCTTTTCTAGAAACGCCGACCCAGTGGCATAGGCGTTTCCCTGATACTCCATCAAATAGGCGTTGCCGCCCCAATGCGGTTCTTTTTCGAGCAAGAGAAAATCGCGACTCCGTAACAGGTAGGCTGCAGTCATTCCGCTCACTCCGCCGCCGACGATCACCGCGTCGTGGCGCGCCGAGACTTGTGGCCGGGCGAACATTGTGCCATCACGCACCTGATGACAGATGCGATTATCTTCACCGTCCACTTCAGGCTGCGGTGTCTCGGCGGCCAACAAAGAAAGATCAATCGGACAACCGGCTGCAACTGATCCCGCCACCACGAACTTAATGAAGTCCCTGCGATTTGTAGCCATATAAGATTCCTCTTGTAGCGCCGCCGTCCCGGCGGTTGTCGTGAGGGCGTCCCGCCGCACGATCCGAGGGCAAGATGCCCTCGGGACAGCCGGCAAAGCCTGCCCCGAGCGAAGTCGAGGGGATGCCGGCGTTACAAACCTTGAGCCGTCTCCACCACCTCGGCGGTAATTTCCGGCGTTCCTTCCGCAGTCATCCGCAGCCGATACCAACTCACAATAGCGATCAAAGAAAAGACAAAGATGATGCTGGAGATCGCATTGATCTCCGGCGTGATCCCTCTTCGCAGCCGACCCCAGATTTCCAGGGGCAGCGTGTTGTCACGCCCAATCAGAAAAAAACTGACTGCGATCTCGTCCATGGATAGCGTGAAGATCAGCAAAGCGGCGCCGACAATGGACAAGCGCAAGTTCGGAATTGTGATCCGCCAAAGGGTCTGCCAATAATTTGCGCCGAGATCGAGAGAGGCTTCCTCCTGCGCGCGATCCAGTTTCTGCAAGCCCGCAAACACCTCGGTGGTCGCGACCGAGATCAAAGCCGTGCCGTGGCCGAGCACAATTGTCACCAGGCTGAGCTTCACGTCGGCTTCGCGGAACAACATCAACAACGAAAGCCCGGTAATGATTCCGGGGAGGATTAGCGGCAGCAATACAAGTCGTCGGAAAAGAGCTTTGCCCGGAAAGTTGGCGCGATCGAGTGCTAGCGCAGCGGGGATGCCAAACATCAGCGAAATAGCCATTGCAGCAAATGCGACCACCAGGCTGTTCACGACTGATTCCCAGATGGCATCGTCGGCAAAAAGCATGCGATACCAATCCAGAGTCAGGTTGTGCGGAGGGAAGCCGCCAACCCCCGATCCGTTGAACGAGTAAACGATCAAAGTCACGATCGGCAGATAAAGAAATCCGAAGACGACGATGGCGTGCCAAGGCAGCCAGCGGGAGGTGCTGCGGGCATCGCTCATCGGAAGCTCCATTTCTTCTCTAGCTTCTCAGACAGCAAAAGCAGCGCCAGCACCAGTAGCAGCATACAAAGCGATATCGCTGCTCCTAAAGGCCAGTTGTAAGCCGCGCCGAACAAGCTGACCACAATGTTCGAGATCATGATGCCACTGGGGCCACCAAGCAAAAGCGGCGCGAGAAAATCGCCGAGGCTCAGCACAAACGCGAAAGTTGCTCCGGCCAGCACTCCGGGAATAGAAAGCGGAAAAATCACCCTCCAGAAGGTTTGCAGCGGAGATGCTCCCAGATCATGCGACGCTTCGACCAAATTGCGCGGAATGTGCTCAAGCGCCGCGTAGATCGGTAGGAACGCAAACGGCGTGTAGATGTGGGTGAGCGTGAGCACAACAGCAAATGGGCTGTAGAGCAGAAACTCCAGCGGATGTTTTGTAAGGTGGACGTACTGCAACAAAGTGTTGAGCACGCCATCACTGCCCAGGATTGTCTTCCAGGCGTACGCGCGAACAAGGTAGCTAACCCACAAGGGAATAATCACCAACTGATAGAAAAGATCTTTTCTGGCACCTGCATAGAACGAGAGGTAGTAGGCCAGTGGATATCCCAGTAGCAGCGAAAAGATCATGACCCGGGCCGCAATCCACATCGACCGAAAAAGAGTTTGCAGGTAAACGTTCACGCGGAAGAGTTCCCGGTAGTTGTCCAAAGTCCAGGTGTGGACGATGGTTTGCGAAGGTGAGACCGACCAGAAGCTATAACAAAAGAGCAACGCATAGGGAACGAGCAAAAACACTGCCACCCATAGCACCGGCGGCAAGGTGATGGCGGCTCGGTATGCGCGGGAAAACATCAGCTTGGTTGACCTCTTTCTGAGGACTCGCGGACGGGCACTGCGTCGGCTGGGGAGAATTCCAAAAGCAAATCCCCTTCTCGGTTCTCGCGAGCCGCAACTCTCACTGACAGAGCGAGTCCATCCTCACAGACAATTTGCAATAGTTCCGTAGAGCCATGGAAAGCCTGGTGCTGCATCTTGCCGCGGAGGCGGATTACGTTCATGTCGGAGCCACCCGTCGATGTTGCCAATCGAATATTCTCCGGTCGCAAGGAAAACAAAGCCGGCCCATCCGGCAGCCCGACTTTCCATGAGAGCGAGTTGCAACGAGCGATTCCCGCTCTCACTTCGCTGCGAAGCAGATTGGTGTGGCCGATGAACTGCGCAGTATACGCCGTCGCCGGACGGCTGTAGATTTCGCGTGGCGAAGCCACCTGCTCCAACTCGCCCATTCGCAACAGCGCAATGCGGTCCGACATGACCATGGCTTCTTCCTGGTCATGGGTAACAAACACAAACGAAATACCGACCTCACGCTGCAGCGATTTCAGCTCGACCTGCATTTGCCGGCGGAGATTAGCATCCAGCGCCGAGAGCGGTTCGTCGAGCAGCAACAACCGCGGCCGGTTTACCAGGGCGCGCGCCAGCGCAATGCGTTGCTGCTGTCCGCCGCTGATTTTTGCTGGCTTAGAGCTGGCGAACGCAGTCATCTTAACCATCGCCAGCGCTTCTGAGACCCGGGCCGCAATCTCGTCTTTCGGCAATTTTGCCACGCGCAGCCCATAGCCCACATTTTCTTCCACGCTCAAATGCGGGAAGAGAGCGTAGTGCTGAAACACGGTATTGACGCGACGGCGGTAGGGCGGCAGGAGGTCGAGCCGTTCGCCCTCCATCAAGATCTCGCCAGAATTAGCGCTCTCGAAACCAGCAATGATGCGCAACAACGTCGTCTTGCCCGAACCGCTTTCCCCGAGAATGGTCAGAAACTCGCCTTCCGCAATCTGCAGAGAGATGTCACGAAGTACGGGATTCTTCCCAAAAGACTTGGCAACGTTGCGGATGACAAGCAATGGTTGCACGCCAGATTTTGCGGAACGAGCAACAGCGGGTTCGGTCGTAGTGGCCATGTGTTTAGTAGCGCCGCCGTCCCGGCGACCGTCGTGGGGGCGTCTCGCCCCCACATCCGAGGGCAAGATGCCCTCGGGACAGCCGGCAAGATGCCGGCGCTACACAATCATTGTGCTGCCTTCACTTCATTCCAGATCTCAACATACTTCGTCCGGCGAGGCACGTCCTGCCAGAAGTAGATGTGCCTTTGATAGTTGTCCACATCATCAAGGTGCAAGCTCTTGACCTGCTCCGGGGTCATGTACTGCGCTGCCTGTGGATTCGCCGGCGTGTAGCCGGTTACATCCGCGACCTTCTTCTGTGTCTGAGCCTCAATCATGTATTCGAGAAACTTGTAGGCCAGTTCCTTGTTCTCGCTGCCAGCGGTAACCATCAAATGGTCGATCCAGCCGGTCGTATTTTCTTTCGGAATGATTTCGCCGATAGGAAAGGTGAGCTTGCGAAGCTGGTTGGTCATCAGAGGCCATCCCATGGCCAAGACCACTTCGTGGTTTTGAAACAGATTTGTGAGCTCGCCGCCCGTTGACCACATCTTCCGGATGTTCGGCTTCAACTCCAGCAGCTTTTTCTTGACTGCGTCCAGCTCTGCATCGCTGAGGTTGTAAAGGTGAGTGGGGTCCGGTTTGTCGAAGCCGAGAACCTGCGCCGCCATGTACACCGTAGAGAGTTCGTCCCAGATGGAAACTTTACCGCGGTACTTCGGATCCCAAAATACATTCCAACTCTCCGGTGGTTGCGGAAACACAGTGGTGTCATAGATGATCGGGTTCGGCCCCCACACAAAAGGCACACCAAATGCTTGTCCCTTGACACGAACCAGGGGCAGGGAAGTGAGCTGGAGCGACAGTTGGCTGTAGCTTGGGAACTTCGAAAGCTCGAGCGGCGCAGCCAATCCCGCTGCAGCGATCGAAGTGGCAACGTCGCTCGAGGGCGAAATCACGTCGTAGTTGCCTGCGCTCCCGCCGCGCAGCTTGGCAACCAGTTCGTCGCTCGAACCCATGTACGAGGCGGTGATTTTGCAGTGGCATTGCTCCTCAAAACCGCGGATGAACGATGGGTCAGCATAGCCTTCCCAGACCAGTAGGTTGAGCGTAGGGGGCTTCTTGGCGCAAGAGCCGAGCAGAAGAATGGATGTCGCTAATAGAGCGATCAGAAAGTGTCGGATCATCAATTGGCCTCCACAATCCCTGCCTTTGTCGTTCGCAGTGACTCGGCTCTAAAAAGTCGGCGGCGTGTTAATCCACAACACCCGGGTTTCGGTTCGGCCCGGATTGAACCAGCGATGCGGCGTGGCGCTTTCAAAATAAAAACTGTCGCCAGGCTTGAGCCGATAATTCACTTCCGCGACGGAAATCTGCAGTTGCCCCTGCAAGACGTGCAAGAACTCTTCGCCTTCGTGGGTGTAGGATTCGCCGCTGCCAGCACGGGGAGAAATGCGAAACAGATGCGGTTCCATCACCGTGTTTCCCCACGCTAGCAGCTCCATGCGAACGCCCGGTCCGGCTTCGAGGACTTTGCGCTTGTCCGACGGCACCAATCGGCTATTCGATTCCGTCGCATCGAAAAAATCAAGGATGTTGGTCTTGTAGAATCGTGCCAACTTGCGTAGAGTGCTCACGGACGCGCTCATGTGCGAACGTTCCAGGGCGCTCAGGAATCCTACGGAGATGCCAACCCGTTTCGCCACTTGAGCCAAAGAGAGGCCGCGCCGCAGGCGCATTTGGCGCAGGTGCACACCGATGGCGCCGCTGATGCCATTCGTTGCCGGACCCACCAAACCTTCGCGCTTCAGCAATTGCGCAATGGCAGGCGCGTTCAGCCCGCGCACCTTGCGCAAAAATCGCGCGCGCTTGAGCAGCTTTACATCTTCCGCTGTATAAAGGCGGTACTTGCTGATGGTGCGGTGGGGTCGGGTGAGGCCTAAACTCTCCCACGAGCGGATCACTGACGGAGAAACGCCCACCAGGCGAGCCACGTCGCCGATTTTCAAGTAAGGTTTTGGATCGGCGGGCTTCATTTCAAGAACGTGCTCTCCCTGTCTCTTCAGACCTGATCACAGCCCCATTTTTTACTTGACAGCGCGCGACAGGTTCTCTAACCTTGCGCGATTATAGCAAGGTTTGATTTTCACGCAAGCATTGTTAGTTGCAGTCTGCAACCCGAATCGGAGGTGCTCAATGCATCCGTCTCTGGCGCATCGTGGGTCAGCTTTCTGGCTGGTGTTCGGCTTAGTCGCGATTCTTACATTTCCTGCGCTGGGACAGAGCACCGGCGGCCGGATTCTCGGGCGCGTTGCAGACCCCACGGGCGCGGTTTTGGCCGGCGTAAAGATCACGCTGGTAAACGAGGCTACCGGCGCTAGCCGCGAGACTCAGACGAATGCCAGTGGCGATTACACTTTTGTGGAGGTCGTGCCCGGCACTTATCGAGTCGAATATGAGCTGGCCGGATTCAAGAAGAGCGTGCAGAAAAGCGTCACGGTCGACGTCAACCAGGTGGTAACGCTCAACCAGATACTGGCAATCGGTGCGACTCAGGAAACCGTCGAGGTGACCTCGGAAGCTCCTCAAGTGGATACAACCAGTACGCAACTTGGCGCGGTGATCAACGACCGCTCGGTGAACGAACTGCCCCTCAACACCCGCGATACCTACCAGTTCCTGCAGCTTCAACCGGGCGTGCAGTCGCAACTGGGCAGTAGTGGCAGCCTCTTCTACGGTTCAGACTCTGCGGGGTCCGTTTCCGTGAACGGCGGTCGCGGGCGCTCCAATAACTTTAGCGTGAACGGCGGAGATGCCAACGATCAGTTCGTCAACCTGCCTACGATCCAACCCACGCCCGATAGCATCGAAGAATTCCGCGTCATTACCAACACCTTCGACGCCGAGTATGGCCGCAACTCCGGAGCTGTGGTGAACGTGATCACGAAATCCGGCACCAACAATTTCCATGGCAATGTCTATGAATATTTCCGTAATAAGGTGCTGAACGCCCAGGGTTATTTCAACACCGTCAAACCTCAATTCAATCAGAACCAATTTGGCGGCACTTTTGGTGGACCCATTAAAAAGGATCGGACTTTCTTCTTTGTATCGTATGAGGGACGCCGCATCGTGCAGGGACAGTCTGGTTCGCAGGTGCTGGTGCCCACCACGCCAGAGCGCACGGGAGATTTTTCCGGTATCGGGGGGTTCGTTCAAAACACCGCCAACACACCCGATCAGATCTCGAATGGATTCGTTGCTCAGGTTCTAAATGGTCGGCCGGGCTGTGGCGCAGCGATCGCAACTGAACACGGCGCAGCACCGGCGGCGGGTGCGGGGTGGAATGCTATTTTCCCGAACGGTGTTATTCCCACGCAATGCCAGGATCCAGTGGCCGCTGATTTACTCCAGAAATACATTCCGGCCGCAAATGTCGGCGCTAATACCTTTCAAGCTGTACCTTCGGGAACCGATTTCCAGGACCAGTTCACCATCCGCTTTGACCACAAGATCACCGATCACCAAAGCTTCACCGCTTATTACTACTACACGGACGACGCGAACTTTCAGCCGTTTTCGTTCTTTCAGGCGGCCGGCGCCAATATCCCGGGTTTCGGAAGTAATAACGACTCGCGCTATCAGCAAGTAAATCTAAGCCACACTTGGACCATCGGTAACGCCTTGGTCAATGAGGGGCGCTTCACTTACATGCGCGAGGGCCAGCATGGTTTTCAAAAACCGCAAACCACCAACGCCGTGACTGGGTCGTGTTCTTCTGCGGTGCAACAGTTCTGCTTTACCGGCCTTTCGGATTCTTCGGCGATCAATGCCTTGGCTGGCAGTGCGAGTGGCAATCCGGCATTCGGGATTACTCCCGGATTAGGCGCTACCCACGAAGGAGTGCCATTCACCACCATTTCTGGAGGCGCTGTCATCGGAAACAACTTCGAGGGCCAATTGCCTCAGGTGGGGAACAGTTTTCAGTGGTCGGACAGCCTGACCTGGGTCAAGGGAAACCACACCATGAAGTTTGGCATCGACGTTCGCCGAGCGCGTTTCGACCAGACTCTCTATTTCAATGTGAACGGCGCTCCTGTCATCAGTAGTTCGAGTTCGAACGCCGTGATCACGGCCGATGGCGACAACTATGCGGGATACCTTTTGGGTTTGGTGGATTCCTATACCCAGGGCGCCGCTCAGAGTGAATCCGTCCGTAGCACCTCGCTGTACCCGTTCGCAGAAGATAGCTGGAAGATCAAACCCAACCTCACCCTCAACTACGGCCTTCGCTGGGAACTCGATACCCCGCTCACTGACATTAGCCATCACGTGCAGACGTTCCGGCCAGGGCAAAACTCGACGGTGTATCCGTGTACCCTGACAGCAGCGGAGCAGGCAAGCTTCGGCCAGCCGAACTGCCTGAGTGCGGGCGTGCTTCCGACCGGACTCGTCTTTCCCGGCGACAAAGGAGTGCCCGCCGCCCTGACGCAAACCTACTACAAGGCTTTCGCGCCACGCATTGGACTGGCTTACAGTCCCAACCACGATAGTGGTTTTCTCGGCAAGCTGTTTGGAAGCAACGGAAAGACCAGCATTCGCACCGGGTGGGGCCTGTTTTACAATCCCATGGAGCAATTAGTGATGGAGCAGTTCGGCGCCGAACCACCCTTCGGTGGCAGCACGTTCCTATCCGGCACCTTTTTCAATACGCCATTCGTTGGCCAGAATGGAACCGTTAGCCCCAATCCGTACAATGGAATTCTCCATCCCACCCCAGGTCAGCCGCAGGATTGGCAGAAGTTCCGGCCCATCGAACTTTTCGGTGAATTCCAGCCCCACATGCGGACGCAGTACAGCGCCCAATACAATCTCAACATTCAGCGAGAACTGGCTAAGGATTTGATGTTGCAGTTTGGCTACGTCGGCTCTCAGGGCCATCGCTTGCTGGCGTCGCATGACATCAACCCGTCCAATCCGCAAACCTGTTTGGACATGATCAACATCTCGCAGTACTACGCGCCCACCTTGCCCAACGGGAATCCCAACCCGAATGCCAATCCCACGCTCAACGCGGACTATGGCTGTGGCCCAACTCTGGAAGATTCGCTGTGGACGCTTCCCGCCAACAGCATTCCCGTTGGCTACTCCCTGCACATGCCGTACGGGCCCACGGCCGTGTTTAGCGGACCCACTAATCCTGCGCTTACCTTGGTTGGGCTGCGCCCATATTCGTCTCCGAATTGCAATCCCATCACTGCCGCCGGCTGTCCTGTCGACGGTGTTCCTGTTTTCACCGACATCTTCGCCGAAGATACAATTGCAACCTCCAGTTACAACGCGTTCGAAGCCATGCTCGAAAAGCGCTTCTCAAAAGGTTTGCAGTTCCAGGCGGCCTATACCTTCAGTAAATCTATGGACGAGGCCTCGAGCTTCGAAGAAACGCTCGATCCCTTTAACTTTAGAAATAGCCGTGCTTTGTCGCTTTTCAACTCCGCTCAGCGCTTCGTGATCAGTTATTTTTGGGATCTTCCCATCCCCAAGCACTCGGGCTGGGTGGGTAAGCTGGCCAACGATTGGGCGGTCTCCGGGATTACGGAGTTCCAGAGCGGATTTCCCATCCGTTTGTCGAACGATTCGATCAACGCTTCCACTGACACCGAGTTGATCAACAGCTTCTTCTTCGTGGGCACAGAAGCGCCGCAACGAGTCGCGCCCTTCACCACTCTAAACCCGAAAACCAGCGGCGGCTATTGGTTCAACGCTTCCGATTTTGCGAATCCGCCGCTGGGTCAATTCAATGTCGGCACGCAGCGCACGATCTGCTGCGGCCCCGGACTGAACAATACGGATTTCTCGGTGCACAAGCTGATAAACCTCACGGAGACCAAGTATTTCCAATTCCGTGCAGAGATCTTCAACATTGCCAATCACACGCAGTTTACTAATCCGGATGGCAATCTAGGCGACGGTCCGCTGTTCGGTAAGATCACCTCGGCCCGCGATCCTCGCCTAGTTCAATTCGCGTTAAAATTGTTCTTCTAGCCCGAAGCCCGGGCGGCCCTTGCGCCCGGGCACATTCTAATGGCCGCACAAGCGGCTTGAGATTCTTGGAGACCCGGATGTATCCCGCATTGCAGAAAGAGCTCGAGACCTTCGAGCGTCGCACGCCCAAATCCGCCGCATCCCACAAGAAGAACCTGAAGCGCATCCCGCTCGGCGTGGCCAGCAACTACCGCGCCTACGATCCCTATCCGATCTTCGTGAAGGAGGGCAGCGGCTCCCATTTCCGCGATCTCGATGGCAACGATTACATCGACCACAACCTCTGCTTCGGCGCGCTCATGGCCGGACACTGTCATCCCGCGGTCATGAAGGCCGTCGAAAAACGTCTAAGCACCGGAACCATGTTCGGCATGCCGCACGACATGGAATGGGAGCTGGCCGAAGAAATTTGCAATCGCTTTCCGGTTGAGATGATTCGTTTCGGCAGCAGCGGCACAGAAGCGACCATGCACGCCGTCCGCCTAGCCCGCGCCGCCACGGGCCGCGACAAGATCCTCAAATTCGAAGGCGGTTACCACGGCCTGCACGACGCCGCGCTGGTCAGCGTGAAACCTCATGCCCCCGACTTCGGCGACCCGAATGCTCCTACGTCGGTTCCCGGCGGTCTGGGTGTGCCCAAGGCAAGCATCGCCAACGTCCCGGTCGCTGCCTTTAACAATCTCGCCAGCGTCGAGCTTCGCTTCCAGCAGAATCCCGGTGAAATCGCTGCCATCATTCTTGAACCAATCATGATGAATGTCGGTCTCTGCATGCCGCAGCCAGGATTCCTTGAGGGCTTGCGCGAAATCGCGACCAAGAACGGCGCGTTGCTGATCTTCGACGAAGTAAAGACGGGAGCGAAACTCGGCTGGGGCGGAGCCTCAGAATACTTCGGAGTGAAGCCCGACATGATCTGCCTCGCCAAGTCAATTGGCGGCGGTTTGCCGCTGGCAGCCTTCGGCACGCACAAGTCCGTCATGAATCTCATCTCGGAGCACAAGGTCTTTCACGGCGGCACGTACAACACTAATCCAGTCTCGATGGCTGCGGGCCTGGCAATGTTCCGTGAAGTGCTCACGCGCGAGAACTACGCGCACGTAGACAAGCTCAGCCAGAAACTCAACGCCGGCTACCGCAAGACCATCGCGAAAGTCGGTTTGCAGGCGTACATCGCAAGCGCTGGCGCAAACGGAGCTCTCATGCTCTATCCCAAAGAAATCCACAACTACCGCGATTGGACCACGATCGACATCGACCTCTGGCGCCACTACTGGTTCGGAATGGTGAACCGTGGCGTGATGCCGCAACCGTACTGGTGGGACGAGCAGTGGACCATCTCCGTCCAGCACAGCGAGGCCGATATCGACAAGCATCTGGCGGTGTTTGAAGACCTGGCACCGGCGCTGGCTAAGGCCCAGCAAGAGCGCACAGCAGAAGTCGCCGTAGAGACGTAGCTAGCTACGTCTCTACCGACGAGATGTAGGGCCAATTAAATAACACGTGGGGACAGCCGCCCTCGGCTGTCCAGCGGAGCGAAGCTCCGCAGTTCGTATGAGGGCATGGCCTAACCGGTTGCGAAGAAACTTGGATTTTGGGTGGCGCGGCGCTTTCAGCGCTGCGATAACCGCCTTCGAATAAATGCGGGCTTCAGCCCCTGAGGTATTGAAAGCGGCTTCAGCCGCCGAGTCTCAGACCCGGGAGCATTTTGTCAGCCAACACCAAAGACGCCACCCAGCCCCACCTCAAGCGCGTACTCGGCCGCTTCGATCTAGTGTTGCTTTTCGTAGTCGCCGTCTTCAACCTGAATGTGGTGCCGTCGATCGCAGCCAACGGCGGCGTCACCGTCTGGCTCTGGATCATCGCTTTGCTCCTCTTCTTTTGGCCCCAAGGCATCGCTGTCATCGAACTGGCTCACCGCTATCCCGGGGAAGGCGGCGTGTACCTCTGGGCCAAAGAAGTTTTCGGCGACTTTCACGGATTCCTCTCCGGCTGGTGTTACTGGACCAACAACATGCTCTACGTGCCGACGGTCATGCTCTACTTCGTCGGCGTCTCGGTCTTCGCCATGGGCCCCGGCCACGCCGCACTCGCCGATAACAAGAATTTCGCCATGGTCGCGTCGGTTGCTCTGCTCGCGTTTCTCACAGCGCTCAACATAGTCGGCCTGAGCGTAGGCAAATGGCTGAATAATCTGGGTGGAATTGGCACTTTTGTTGCGGCGGCCGTGCTCATCGGGTTGGGCGTGACCGTTTGGTCGCGCTTTGGAACCCCCGTCGCATCTGCGGATTTCAGAATTCCTGCAGATCCCAAGTTTGTCCTAAACTCTTTCGGCGTGATTTGCTTTGGCCTGGTCGGACTGGAACTCGCCTCGGTGATGGGCGACGAAATCCGTGATCCCCAGAAAACCCTCCCCGGAGCCGTCGCCTGGGGAGGCGTAATCTCTGGCGCCCTCTACATCGGCGCAACTCTGACGCTGCTGGTCGCAATCGGAAAGAATGACATCAGCGTGCTGCAAGGAATTGTGCAGGGGGTCAGCCACATGGCCGGCAAGGTCGGGGTGACGTGGATCATCGCGCCCTTCGCGGTCATGCTGAGTTTGTCCATTGCCGGCATCGGCTCCGCCTGGATGGGCGGCTCGGCCCGCATCCCATTCGTTGCCGGCCTCGATTCCTACATGCCCGCGGCGATGGGAAAAGTTCATCCCAAATATGCGACTCCGCACGTCGCGCTAATCGTGCAGGCCTTAGTCTCGCTTGTCCTCATCGTCCTCAACTTCACTCTTTCTGGGGGGGTGCAGGAAGCGTTTCAGAAAATGCTTTCAGCCGCAGTCGTGTTGCAGTTGGTTCCGTTTCTCTACGTCTTCGCTGCTCTGGTCAAGTTTGCGGTGCGCGGCTCTTTCCAGGGATGTTACGGCAGGGGGACGCTCATGTTTGCCGGAGTTGCGGGATTAATCACAACGGCGCTGGCGATCGTCGTAGCCTTTTTCCCAGCCAAACAAATTACGTCGCTATGGAAATACGAAGTCAGTATGTTCGGCATCACGCTGGGCTTTATCGCGTTGGCGGTATTTTTCTTCTTTGGCTACAGTCGGCTGAAAACCCCAGAAGCAGTTCGTGTGGAGACGGGCGACTCGCCCGTCCATGCAGACGGAAACCCAGCAAGTGGGAGGGTCCGGCTTTAGTCGTGCCGCTGCAATCGAGGAGGGCACAATTTCAGTCGTGCCGTACAAAATTTAGGAAACGGGAAGGGCACGACTTCAGTCGTGCCGCTGAAGCCCCAAAAAATTGGGCCTTCAGGCCCTGAGGGAACGAGTAGGAGGCTGAAAACTATGCCATCTGGAGTGAAGGCTGACGTTCGCACGTATCAGATGTACGTCAACGGCGAGTGGGTGGATAGCAAATCCCACAAGCTTTTCCCGGTTTACGACCCCGCCACGGAGGAAGTGATCGCGCAGGTCCCCGAAGCGAACGCCGACGACGTCAACCGAGCCGTAGCCGCCGCGAAAGCTGCATTCGAAAACGGCCCGTGGGCCTCGACCACCGCGCAGGAACGTGGACGCGTCCTGTTCCGCCTCGCCGACAAAATCCGTCAGAATGCCGCCATGCTCGCAAACTTGGAATCTCGCAACACTGGTAAGCCCATCGTCGAAGCCGAATTCGACATTGCCGACGTAGCGACTTGTTTTGAATATTACGGTGGGCTGGCAACAAAAATCTTGGGATACGTGAACCCGGTGCCAGACAATGCCGTGAGTCTCACCCTAAAGGAACCCATCGGCGTTGCCGGACAGATTATTCCCTGGAACTATCCGCTCCTCATGGCAGCGTGGAAACTCGCGCCAGCATTGGCCGCGGGCTGCACGTGCATCCTGAAACCCGCCGAGCAAACGCCCATCACCGCGCTCGAGATGGCCAATTGGCTGACCGACGTGGGCCTGCCCCCAGGCGTGGTCAATGTGATCACCGGATTCGGCGAGAGCTGTGGCGGGCCGTTAGTCCAGCATCCCGACGTGAACAAGATCGCCTTCACCGGCAGCGCAGCCGTCGGCAAGATTATCGTCAAACAAGCTGCCGATTCGGTGAAGCGGGTGACGCTCGAACTCGGCGGCAAATCGCCCAACATCTTTTTCGCCGACGCCGACTTCGAAGCCGCTATCGACGGCGCTCTCTTCGGCGTCTTCATCAATCAAGGCGAAGTTTGCTCCGCCGGTAGCCGCATCCTGGTGCACCAACCCATCTACAAGAAGTTCGTGGATGCCATGACCGAAAAAGCTAAGAGAATCAAGTTAGGCTCGCCCGCCGATCGCGACACGAAAATGGGCCCCCTGGTCAGCAAAGACCAATACGATCGCGTTCGCTCCTACCAGGAACTTGGCAAGAAGGAAGCCAAACTGGCCATCGGCGGAGGACGTGCCGAGAAGTTCGCCAAAGGCTACTACGTCGAGCCCACCATCTTCTATGACGTAACCAACTCCGCCCGCATTGCCCGCGAAGAAATTTTCGGCCCGGTCGCCGCCGTCATCCCATTCGAAGACGAAAAAGACGCGGTCAAAATTGCAAACGATTCGCCCTACGGCCTGGCCGCCGCAGTTTGGACGCGCGACATCTTCAAAGCATTTCGCACCGTGAAATCCCTGCGCGCCGGCATCGTCTGGGTCAACCACATGCAACCAACCTACGTCGAAGCGCCCTGGGGAGGCTACAAGCAATCCGGTTTCGGCCGCGAGCTAGGCCCTTGGGGAATCGAAGAGTATCTGGAAACCAAACAAGTGCACATCAATCTGAACGAAGCCCCAATCGGATGGTACTGAGAACCGAGAACAGAGAACTGAGAACCGGGCTAAAAAAAACTGGAAACTAAAATGACAACCATTCACCTCCGAACCCCGATCCCGGGACCAAAATCCAAAGCGCTCACAGAACGCCGCAACAAAGCCGTGCCGCGAGGGCTCTCCCACGGAACCCCGGTCTACGTGGCCAAAGCCGAAGATGCCTGGCTCGAAGATGTAGACGGAAACCGTTACATCGATTTTGCCGGCGGCATCGGCTGCCTCAACATTGGGCATCGTCGTGAGCCGGTCATCACGGCCGTGCGCGAGCAGCTTGAAAGCTTCCTGCACACGTGCGTGCAGGTTACGCCCTATGAAAACTACATCCGGCTAGCCGAGCGGATGAACCAAATCACACCCGGCACGTTCCCCAAGAAAACTTTGTTCGTCAACAGCGGCGCTGAAGCGGTAGAGAACGCGGTGAAAATCGCCCGCGCCCACACTGGACGCTCGGGCATCATTGCCTTTGAAGACGCGTTTCACGGACGTACCATGATGACCTTGGCTCTCACCAGCAAAACCCATCCCTACAAAGTGGGGTTCGCGCCCTTCCCCGGCGACGTGTACCGCATTCCGTTCGCTTACTGTTATCGCTGCTCCTATTCACTGAAATATCCGTCGTGCGATTTGTTCTGCGCTCGGCACTTGGAAGACACTTTCAAACGCGTGGTCGCAGCCGAAGACGTGGCTGCTGTGATTGCCGAGCCGGTCTTGGGTGAAGGAGGATTTGTCGTCCCCCCGCCTGACTTTTTCCGCGTGCTGATCGACATCTGCCACAGGCACGGCGTTCTCTTTATCGCGGACGAAGTGCAAAGCGGCTTCGGCCGAACCGGCACTCTGTTTGCCAGCGAGCACTACGGCATCGAGCCCGATATCCTGGTCACGGCCAAATCGCTCGGCGGCGGCTTGCCGCTGGCTGCGATCACCGGCCGCGCCGAGATCATGGACGGGCCGGGACCGGGAAGTCTCGGCGGAACGTTTGCCGGCAACCCGCTCTGCTGCGCGGCGGCGCTAGCTGTGTTGGATGTCTTCGAGCATGAAAACCTATTGGCTCGCGCCCATGAAATTGGAACCAGATTCCAGAAGCGCGCCAAGGAATGGCAGAAGCGCTGGCCGATCATCGGCGATGTTCGCGGCTTAGGCGGAATGCAAGCCATCGAGCTCGTGAAGTCCTCCGACAAACGTGAGCCAGCCGCCGACGAGACCAAGGAAGTGACGCGATATTGTTACGAGCACGGTGTGATCACAATCACGGCAGGCTCGTATTCCAATGTGATCCGCCTTCTCGTCCCGCTAGTCGTAACTGACGCGCAGACGGACGAAGCCCTCGACGTGCTGGAGGCTGCGTTGCAGACGGTGTCCGAGAAACGAGGCGTCGTCGAGACCATGATCACGTAGGAGGCGGACGCCGTCGTCCGCCCGGCCGAGCTTCGCTCGGCAGCTACAGGTTGTACAAACGTTGCTTGCAACGTTTCACAGTGCAAGAATCTTGATTTGAATTCTTCGCGATAGCGGAGGCCTTCGCCAATGACCATCGCAGCACCACCTCTAACCAAAGTTCCCAACTACGTCAACGGCCAATGGATCGAATCCAGTGCCGCTGAATGGCTCGACGTCAACAATCCTGCGACCGGCGAGACCATCGCCAGAGCCCCGCTCTCCAACGCGCACGAAGTCGCCGCCGCCGTGGAAGCCGCCGCCGCAGCCTATCCCGAGTGGCGTCGCACTCCTCCCGAAGACCGCATCCAGCCGCTGTTCAAACTGAAGCAGCTTCTGGAAGATCACATTGAAGAACTGAGCCGCCTCATCACTCAGGAGAACGGCAAGACGTTTACCGAAGCCAAGGCCGAGTGGCGGCGCGCCATCGAGAACGTCGAAGTCGCCTGCGGCATTCCGATGATGATGCAAGGCTACAACCTCGAAGACGTGGCCCGCGGCATCGACGAAATCATGATCCGCCAACCGCTAGGCGTGGTCGCGGCGATCACACCATTCAACTTCCCCGGCATGGTCCCCTTCTGGTTTCTACCGTACGCCATCGCTTGCGGCAACACATTCATCCTCAAACCCTCCGAGCGCGTTCCGCTCACCATCCAGCGAACCTATGAGTTGCTAGCTCAGACCGGACTGCCCAAAGGCGTAGTCAACCTCGTGAACGGCGGAAAAGCCGTAGTAAACGCATTGCTCGATCATCCCAAAGTTCGCGCCATCAGCTTCGTCGGTTCGACCCCGGTCGCCAAGTATGTTTATGAACGAGCCGGCGCCACCGGAAAGCGCGCCCAGTGCCAAGGTGGCGCCAAGAATCACGTCATCGTTCTTCCCGACGCCGATATGAAGATGGCAACCCAGATCATCGGCGACAGCGCCTTCGGCTGCGCCGGGCAGCGTTGTCTAGCGGTCTCGGTCGCAGTAACAATCGGCGAAGCGCAAAAGACTTTCCGCGACGCGATCACAGATTCCGCCGCAAACCTGCGCGTAGGCAACGGTCTCGACGAAGGCACCCAGATGGGACCCGTAATTTCGCGAGAGAGCAAGTCACGAATCGAATCTCTGATCGCGGTGGGTGAGAAGCAAGGCGCGAAAGTTCTGCTCGACGGACGCAATCCGAAGATCCCGAGGCACGAAGCAGGAAACTTCGTGAAGCCGACCATCCTCGATGACGTTTCGCCCACCAGCGAGGTGGCGGATACGGAAATCTTCGGCCCAGTCCTGAGTCTGATTCATGCCCGCGACCTGGACGAAGCTCTGGCATTCCTCGAGCACAGTCGATACGGCAATCAGGCGTCCTTATTTACCTCGAGCGGCTCTGCGGCGCGGCGCTTCCGTTACGAAGCCCCCGCCGGCAACATCGGCATCAACATCGGCGTAGCCGCGCCCATGGCCTATTTCCCGTTCAGCGGCTGGAAAGACAGCTTCTTCGGCATCCTCCACGGACAGGGCCGCGATGCCATCGAGTTTTACACCGAAAAGAAAGTGGTGATAGAGCGCTGGGCCAAAGAACACTCGCGCAAGTTCTAAGGTAGAGTGCCTCGCTGCGCTCGGTGGACGGGCGAGGCGCCCGTCCCCACATGAGTTTTACCCGAGTTTTGCCGCTCGCGATTCGTATCAGGATATGGCTTCAGCCATATCGCAAGCCCGCTCAAAAATAACGCGGCTTCAGCCGTTGGGGTTAAACAAACCAATGTCGGACACTATTCAAAAATACAAAGACTACCTAATGACCGGCTTCATGAAGCAGGTCGTGCCCATCGTGATTGACAAAGCCAGCGGTGCGACCGTGACCGACGAAAACGGCCGCGAGTATCTCGATTGCTTCTCCGGCATTTCAGTAGTGAACGCCGGACACTGCAATCCCCAAGTAATCGCCGCAGCCAAAGCGCAAATGGACAAACTAGTTCACGCCGCATCCTACATCTACCACGTGAAACCGGTAGCCGATCTAGCTGAAAAGATCGCCCAAATCGCACCGCAAGGCCTGACCAAAACCTTTTTCGGCAACGGCGGCGCCGAAGCCATCGAAGGCGCCATGAAGCTGGCCCGCCTGTACACCGGCAAGCACGAATACATCTCGCTCCACGCCAGCTTCCACGGACGCAGCTGGGGCACCCTTAGCATCACCGGCAACCAGGGCCGCAAAAAGCGTGGAGGCCCCTACGCCCCCGGCGTAGCCTTCGCCCCCGCACCCTACGCCTATCGTTCTCAGTGGCGCAACGACCCCGAAGAATGCGGACGCCAGTGCGCCAAAGCCATCGACGACACCATCCGCTTCGCCACCTCCGGCGACGTAGCCGCCTTCATCGCCGAGCCGGTAATGGGCGAAGGCGGCATCATCTGTCCGCCGCCAAACTATTTCAAGGAAGTAAAGAAAGTTCTCGACCAGCACAACATCCTCTTCATCGCCGACGAAGTTCAGTCCGGCTTCGCCCGCACCGGCAAAATGTTCGCCATCGAGCACTACGGAGTCGTCCCCGACATCCTGGTCACCGCGAAGGGCATCGCCGACGGATTCCCCCTGAGCGCCTTCACCACGCGCCCCGAAATTGCCGCCGCCTTCAAACCCGGCGACCATCTCTCTACCTTCGGAGGCAATCCCATCTCCTGCGCCGCCGCCCTCGCCAACATCAATTTCATGGAGAAAGAAAATCTCCCAGCCCACGCCACCGAAACCGGCAACTACGCCATGGCCAAACTCCGCACTCTGCAAAAGCACCACCCACTCATAGGAGAAGTCCGCGGCCTCGGCCTGATGATCGGCGTGGAACTGGTAAAAGACGAAAAGCTAACCCCAGCCACCACCGAAGCCGAAGCCATACGCGACGCCCTGCTACGCAACGGCGTCCTGGTCGGCGTAGGAGGCATCTACGGCAACGTAATCCGCTTCCAACCCCCGCTGATCATTACGCGCCAGCAGATCGATCAAGCCATCGACGTGTTCGCAGCAGCATTACAGGAAATAGCGCAGCCGACGGCGGTTTGAAGCATGGTGTTCCAGGCAGAAAGATCAGGGAACATCCCGTCTGTCCCCGGATTTGTCTGTCGTGTCTCATTCTTGGGGTTCACTCCAGACTGTCGGAGAGTAAAATGCTAATCACCTCTGCTTTCGCCTAGAGAGGTGCTGAGGAGGATGCAATGAATTTAAGCGACGAGAGGGTTATCGAATTCCTTTCTAAGACGCCTGTGAAGTCTTTTAGCGCCATGTGCGATGCTTTGTTGTATCTAGATGGAAAGTGGATATGGGAGGCACTCGAATACGAAGTCTTTGACGATGCGCTGGGGGATAACCCGGAGCAAAAACTGAAAATCAGGGTTCCCCGGATTCGTGGCATCTCTGCCAACGCTCTTCTGGCCTTCAAGGGGCACGCAGAGGCCTTCAGGTTAATTAGGAGACGCCCCCGAACGATGCGCGAATCCCAGAGGGATACTGAAGAGATAATCGTATTTTATGAGCTAACAACCCCTGGCAAATACATGATCAAGGCGCTAGAAGCAATGCAGACAGTTGCTGGATCATCCCAGGCACAGGCCGCGGGTGTGTAGGGCGATGGTCCATGTTTTCCCCGCAGAATAGAGGGAGAGTCCTGCCTTTTTCGCGTTCCCAAAGCTGGGGTGGGCCGTTCCTTTTTTTCTCATTCTCTTGGGATCGTGAGACTCTGAATGGGAGCTTTCAATGCCTTGTCCAGCCGTATAGCTGCGTCGATGAGTTCGTCTTGCAGCTTGCCCCATTCAACTTCCGGCCCGTCCCAACCACCTTTCAAGAACTTGCAAATGCGACAGGCTCGACTATCTTTCAATTCCTGCCAGTCTAGCCTTTCGCCGAAGGCGGACTCGATTGCCTGCTTCTGCTGTTCTAGCGTTTTGAAGGCTGCAAGATTCCTTTCGTTCGAGTTCTTACCGAGGTCGATGTAGCATTCAACTCGGGACTCCTCTCGCGAGAGGACGATATTAAGCCTGAACCCTGTACGCCCGAGGGTAACTCCGATCCATTGGTCTTTGCTGCCCGTCCGGTTTGAAAACAGAGCAGTCTTTGGCCGCGAACGCTCAATCAACTGACGCCAGAATCGCCGAAGCATTGCATCTCGGCTTGTTTCAGCCAATCGGTTCTCTTGCTGCTGTGCCCGAATTTTCGTTTCGTATTCCTCGGCTTCAGGCAGTGGGATTAGCTGTTGAATGTCCATGAGTACTTGTCCTTCGAGCTTGTACGGCTTGAGGCGAACGCAAGTTATGTCCAGGCCAGATTTGTTCAGCCACAAAACTGTCATGGTCAGCTCTATCGAGAAATCAGCGGAGACGAGGATGATTCTGACCTGGTCGGACAGTCTCGCCTCAACTTGCGATTCACGTTCTAGAAAATTGAGAATCGCTGTCTTCGCTCTCTCCAGCGAGTCCTCCCCGCCCAAATAATGTGCATGCGCTCCCACTAGCTGGTCGAAAGTCATGACTGACACCATCGCCGCGTAGCGCACCGCTTGTAGCTCCATATGTCCGCCGTCGTCAGTTCGCTTCAGTTCCACCACCACCAGGTGTGCATCTCTATCGAGGCAGAGCAGGTCGATCCTGCGGCTGCTGTCCTCCCAATCTCCAAACTCCTCGTCCATTACCATCAGGTCGGGCGAGAGCACAGAGATGTTGGCTTTGAGCCGCCGCTGAAGGTCTTTTCTTTCCAGCAGCTTTTCACGAGCGAATGTCGTCTCCTCAACCTTTTCAATGGACGAGTCAGTAATGCGGAATATGGCCATTTGGCTCGGATGGTACACGCAATGCCGTGGTCTGTCGAGAAAACTGGGAACCCCGGTGTTGTCTTAACACCGTGTTGCCGGGGGGCTGGCCCAGGCATTCACCAACGGGGGCTGTGGGGGCTGGCCCGGGCTTTCTTTCGGATTGAAACACAAATCCACGAGTCTCGCGGTCACGGGAAGGCCTCTAAAAGCCCCGCCCTTGTATCTTCGATTTCCAGACGTGACTACCATTGAGTTACGTTTCGGCGGAGAGGCCGTCCCGCCCTTAGGCCGAAGTTGAGCCTGACGAGAGAGCGGCCCCCGCCCCTCTCTTTCGACGCCGTGGAGAATCGAAGGCCTTGTGAGCCTGCATGTTCAAGGTCGGCGCCAAGAGTTTGCCCGGGGCGGAAGCCGGAACCGCAGATTAACTCTAGGAGCCGCTCATGCACAAGTCGTCAGCAGAAAGTTTTCTCAGTTGTGGAATCGATGTCAGCGCAGCCCAGTTGGTGGTCGCCCTGGAAGGCGAAGGCGGAAGCTGGCGGCAACGTAGTTTCGCCAACCGAGCCAGCGGTCATCAGGCGCTGATCCTGTGGTTGCAAAAGACCGGAGAGCGGGTTCGGATTTGCCTGGAAGCCACCGGTCGCTACAGTCTCGACCTGGCCCTGGCGTTGCACGCCGCCTCCGGGATCGAAGTGGCCGTGCTGAATCCCAAGGTGGTGCACGCTTTCGCGGCCACGTTGTGCCGTAGCAAGACCGATCCCGCCGACGCTCAGGTGTTGGCCGAGTATGCCCGCCGCATGCCCTTCCAGCCTTGGCATCCACCCGGCGCTGCCGCTCTGGAACTGCGCACCCTCACGCGCCACATCGCTGCTCTCACTCAGCAGCACACGCAACAGAGCAATCGTCTGCACGCCCTCTCCGCTTCCAGCACCGGGTCGCGTTGGGTGTGGCAGGATCTGAAACGATCGCTGCGCGATCTGGAGCGCCGGATGGAGAAGATGCGGCGCGCGGCTCTGGCCCTGATCGCCCAGGATGCGGAACTCCGCGTGCGTTTCTCCCGGCTGCTGAGCATGCCCGGCATCGGCGAGATCAGCGCCCTGTATCTGTTGGGGGAACTCGCGCTCTTGGCACCCAGCCTCTCCGTGCGTCAGTGGGTGGCGCACAGCGGGCTGGATCCGGCGCATTACGATTCCGGCAGCTCCGTGCATAAGCGGGCGCGCATCAGCCGCGCCGGCAATCGCTACCTGCGCCGCGCTCTCTACATGCCCGCCTTGGTCGCGGTGCGCCGTGATCCCCACTTGCGCGCTTTTTACCAGGCTTTACTGGCACGCCACAAGGCCAAACTGCAAGCCCTCATGGCGGTAGCTCGCAAGATGCTGCACGCCATCTTCGGCATGTTCCGCGGCAACACCGACTATGACGGCTCCCGCTTGTTCCCCGCGCGGGCACTGGCGGCGGCTGCGTAGAAAGGGATAAGCCAGGGGAATGCCGTTCGCGGAAAAATCCTTGTCGCGCAAGACGGGGGCGGCGGAAAATGGACTCCGGTCGGGGAAGCGGAGGCCGGCTCTGCTGGAGAGCAACCGGCCAAGGAATACCCGGCTGGAAACTCATCGAGGCCGATGAGCGCGGGGAGCGGCCACGGCTGGCCGCTCCCGGCGGAACGAACCCCCATCGGATCGATAGATTTCCCCATGCCTAAGAAAACTCATGCTCGGGTCCGCTCCCGCACCGCGGCAGACAAAAAACCGCTTGACTAACAAGAGAGAATCTCTCGCGAAGAACGCGAGAAGGACGGGGCACCCGTTTTTGGGCAGGGCAGAGTATCGAAATCACCTGCGCCGCCGCCCGGACACGATACACGCAGGGTCCCTCGACTCCGCTCGGGATGACAGAATGTTAGGTGCGATTCGCTGCGCGAACCTGATGCTCCGCTCGGGATGCAGAATGTTAGGAGGCTGGCCCATGCTTTCACCACACGCAAAAGCGGGCGCCTTGTCCTTCTCGGGGGCTGGCCCATGCTTTCACCCCACACAAAAGCGGGTGCCCTGTCCTTCTCGCGTCTTTGCGAGAGGGCGGGGCTTTTAGCTGACATCGCGGCGGCGGATCACCGGATACATGCCAAGCTGCTCACGACGACGCGCGGTCCAGCGAGATTCAACCTCGACCGCGCCTTCTTCCCCGGTAGCGTAGTGCCGGGCCGGTGTCCAGGTAGAAGTGCAGAGATCCCCTCGGCAGGCTCGGGGCAGGCTCTTCGTTGGCAGGCCTTCGCTATGCGAAGGCCTGCGCTTCCTCAGGATGACAGCGGAAAAAGAATCGTAGCTTTGAAGGTGTGTTGTGCCAGTTAGCTGCGGAGCTTTGCTCCGCCTGGACGGGTCAGAGACCCGTCCCCACGCGAGGTATTGCCACCGGACACAATACACACAAGGTCCCTCGACTCCGCTCGGGATGACAGATTGTTCGCTGCGCGAACCTGATGCTCCGGTCGGGATGACAGATTGTTCGCTGCGCGAACCTGATACTGCTCGGGATGACAGTTGGTTAGCGGCGATTCGCTACGTTATGTTCCGCTCGGTTGATAAATCTGTTAGCCGCGCTTGGCTACTTCCTTGCTCTGTAGCCGCCACCACGCTTCGCGATATTTCTCGTAACGGCTGCGAAGAGTTGTTGCCTTGGGGTAGAAGCGCAGACTTTTGCGGTTGAGACACGCCTTCACCGGAATTATGTACCAGAGATCGAGAGGCACGATGTAGACTGCCAGGAAATCGATCTCGTCTTCCGTGTAGAGCGCCGCGTGACACAGCGCGTTGATGCTGTACCTGCATCTTCCATCGTGCTGGTATGCGGTTGACTTTACTTGCACCCGCAACATTCGGCGCCCGGCATCCACGACGAAGTCATAGCGCTCGCTGTCCCCCCAAGGCTTGGACACGCTCAATCCGAGGCTGGTTGCCTTATTGAGGAAAGCCGCCTCGGCTTGCTCCCCCGCCCACTTCCGCGTGCTGTGGGTGTCTACTTCTCCCGACCAGCCCTTAGCCGCAAATATCGAAAATCCCGACTCTTCGACTGCCATCGTCATCCGAATGTCCTCTCGTCCCACTTTTCTGCCAGCAACAAAAAAGCGCAGCCCGAAGGCTACGCCGGTTGTTATTAGCATGCAGTTATACTACGATTTTATGGTATCACAGATGGAAAGTAGGGTCGGTAAAATCCCCAGATTATTTTCAGTTTGCGAACTCTAAGTCCCGATTTGGGAAAACGGGCAGCGGATTACCCGATACACCGCTGGGTGGACCAAGCCCCCGCTGTCATACACAGCCTGGCACCGGTGCTACGGGTTTACGAACCATGCCAGGGATCAACGGCATCAAGACCACAGTCCTCGAAGTCTGCAACATTGCGGGTCGCGAGCTTGGCGCCGCGCACTTGGGTGATAGCTGCGATCTGCGCATCGGCGTGGCTGATCGGCCTGCCGAGGGCACGGCGGTGAGCGGCAATCCTGGAAAAAGCTCGCGCTGCGTCGCTGTCGAACCCGAGGACGCGGCCCGCCAGATCCTCGACAAACATAGCCTCCGCCGCTGCCAGCAATCCCTCG
>Ga0209517_10000096_pt1 | contig 140917 bp, 121 predicted proteins | sample PeaSoiMetSII2010_FD_187695 | JGI IMG/M metagenome (GOLD analysis project Ga0209517, IMG submission 187695) | Peat soil microbial communities from Weissenstadt, Germany - SII-2010 (SPAdes) (version 2) | ecosystem: Environmental > Terrestrial > Soil > Wetlands > Peat | place: Germany...
ATGCAGCTTGAAGGACTGCAGTCCCTCAGTGACAATCAACCCGCTCGGTTGTCGGCCGTCGTCAGCTGAGCATGAGTCCAACCGATCCAAGACTCACGACTCATACACCACGTGCTGGGGCACGATCCATGGAGACAAAGCAGAGCCCGAAATGCTCCCCAATAATATGATAATCAGGAGTACTTGAAAGTCCAAAAAAAGCCCTGCCAGGCAGGGCTTAGTCCGGGGAGGCGCCAGGACCTATCTGTGCACGCCCAACTTCTCGCGCCAGCCGGGATATAGCTTGTCGGCGTCCTTCGGGAAGGACTCGAAGGCGCGGGCGAACTCCTTGTGCTCCTTGGCAAACTGGATGGGATCGGCGCCGGCCTTCCAGCACTCGTAGGACTGCCGCAGGGAGATGGCACCGGAGGCAGGGCTGTCAATGTGACCGTAGGCGCCTCCGCCGGCGGTGTTGACGACGTTGCCATGGCCGAGATTCTCGAAGAACCCGGGTAGGCGCAGCGCATTCATCCCACCCGAAATGATCGGCGTCGTCGGTTTCATGCCGTACCACTTCTGGTAATAGACAGGACCTTGGCATTCGTCGCGCTCGATCATGTAGGCGATGATCTTATCGTCGCCCTCGCCTTCCATCTTGCCATAGCCCATGGTTCCCACGTGGATTCCCGAGGCGCCCTGCAAACGGGACATCTTGGCCAGCACGAACGCGGTGTAGCCGCGCTTGGAGTTGGGCGATGTGACGGCGCCGTGGCCGGCGCGATGATAGTGCAGGTACTGACCGGGGTACTGGCGACGGGCAGTGGTCACCATGCCGGGACCACCGACGTAGCCGTCGACCAGGAACGCCAGCTTGTCGGCGTCGGGGCCAAACACTTCGAGCGCATAATCCGCGCGCGCGCACATTTCAAAATGGTCATCGGCGGTGATGTTCATCGAGAACAGTTTGGCTTGTCCTGTTTCATCCTGCGCGCGCTTCAACGAGTCGTATACGAGCGGCAGCACTTTCTTGAGCGGGCAGAACGTTTGATTCCCCTGCGGTTCGTCGTTCTTGATGAAGTCGCCGCCCAGCCAGAATTGGTAGGCAGCATGGGCGAACGGCTCGGGACGCAGCCCAAGCTTGGGTTTGATGATGGTGCCTGAGATATAGCCGCCATCCTTGATGGGCCGACCGAGAATTCGCCACAGGTCGGAGATGTCCTTGGCCGGACCATCGAACATTTGCACGACGCGTTCGGGCACGTAGAAGTCGATCATCTTGGCATACTCGATGTCGCCCATGCCCTGATTGTTTCCGATGGCCAGGGTCAAAAAGGACACCAGCATGAAGCGGCCATCAGTAACGTTTCGGTCGAAAAGTTCCAGTGGATAAGCGATTCGCATATCTTCGGCGGCTTCATCGATGTAGTACACGAGCGCGTCCACGCCCTTCGTGAAATCGTCCGTCGTCGAGACCTCGACGTTCGTGCCGGTGGAAGACTCGGCGGCAAAGTGCGCGGCGCCTTCCAGATAGCCAGCGCCGGCCTTGGGCTTCATCGTGTACGCGACGAGGATGTGACGCCCTCCGGCGATAAGGTCGGCTTCCTTCAAGTTGAGATTGGCGTAGCGGTTTGATTGGTCCATATAGGTCTCCTGACTTTCTTTTGCTGAGAGTATCGGCTAGGCAGATTCGGAATTGCAGGCGAATGCTACGCGGCCGGGTCTATAAATAGCTTTCACGGTTTCTTAATTGCAACCACCAGAAGCTGGAATCGATCCTAGCTGGTGCCAGCGACGCAGCAGATCGACGTCGACGAGACCATGCTCGCCGGCGTCGCCCGCCAGAACGCGACATGGTGTTCCCGCCTCACCGAGGTCGAATAATACCGCGACGGCACCGGAGAATGTTTGATTGCGGGTATATTCGTTCACTAAGACCACGGTGACTATGCCGGCGCCAAGGCTCGCTGCCAGGCCGTTGGCGGAATCCTCCAGAGCAAGGCAGGCCCCTGGGCCCAGCTCGAGACGCTCGAGCACCCAGTGATAGATATCCGGAGCGGGCTTCTTGCTAGCCACCACGTCGCCTGCTCCTATCACCTCGAACCAGCCATCGGCGTTCGGGCCGAGATTGGCGCGGAGCAGCCCGATCACGTTGTCCGCGGTGGTCGTGGTGGCGATCGCCAGGCGCAGCCCTCTTTGCCGAGCCTCGGCGAGTAGCCGGGCGATTCCGGGCCTGAGGGGAATACCGCCGCCTTCGAGTTGCGCCAGATAATGACGTGTCTTGCGGGCATGAATATCCCGAATCGCGTCCTCCACGCCGGGCCGCGCCAAAAAATCGGGGTCATGCAACTGGGCGAAAGCCCTAATGCGCTCCTTGCCGCCCGTGATGGCAAGCAGTTCGCCGTATAGAACGTCGTTCCAGTGCCAATCAAGTCCGACTTCGGCAAAAGCAGCGTTGAACGCGGGCCGATGGCCGTCGCGTTCGGTGTCCGCCAGCGTGCCATCGACATCGAAGATAACTGCCTCAAGCTCCATGGTGCGCAAGATTAGTCGTAAGTATCCATAAGCAACAGTCACGATGTTTTGTGTTGACCATAAGAATTACCCGAGGAAGGTCAGCATCATGGATAATGTCTCCCGCCCCAACTCACCGTTCTTGGAGCAATCGCCCGCCTTTCTCATATTTTCCGCGCCGCAGAAGACCGCGTATAGGTAGGACAAACCACTATCTACATACGGCACGCAGCAGGTGGTGATGCCCGATCCCGGTGATATTGCCACTCTCGCCGCGGTTAATCTTTTTCGGCCTTGATATTGCCTCCGCGATCTTCGCCAGGTGCTCGCCGCCGCCAGCTCCTGGGCCTCCCGGACCAGCCGGAGGTCAGCCCCCTGCGGCGCCAAATCCAGGAGGTAACCTGCGCAACAACCTCCCGCAGCTCCTGGCGCAGCTCCACCCCCGCCGGTTCTTCCAGGCGGAATGGGCGCTCCCCGGGGACTGACGCCCGCTGGCGCGCTCCGCCCGAGCAGGCCGCCCCAATCAGTCCCGAAAATATGGAACTCCCGAGCTGGGAAGGGATCTCGAATCTCCTCGAGAACCCGGTCATGCGCGAGTTCAGGCTCGCCATGTTCTGCGATCGCGACGGGCCGCCTGCTAGATCTAAAGCAGAAATAGGTCCTCGAATGGGCGCGTACTAGACTCGTTCAATCAGTTCAAGGGCTGCGAAAAGATTTGGGATCACCGCGTCCACATCCAGACGCTCCACAGGCTCGCCGTGGTTATAACCATAAGGAACGCAGAATACCGGGCAACCGGCAGATCGTGCAGCAAGTGCATCGTTGCGCGAATCGCCGATCAATAGCATCTGTTCTACCGGCACACCAAAAAATTCGGCGGCATGCAACAAGGGCATGGGATGCGGCTTTTTCTCCGGCAGCGAATCACCGGACAGCACGGTTTCGAAATAATGTGCGAGGCCGATGCCCTTCAGCAGCGGCTCGGTGTAACGCGCTACCTTGTTGGTGATGCAACCCAACTTGAAGGCCGCCGCCTTGAGCGCATCGAGGCCTTGCACCAGACCCTCGAACAATTTGCTTCGCAGCAAAAGCTCGGTGTAGTGTTTTTCGAAGATGGGCAACGCCTTGTCGTATAAGGCGGTATCCGGCTCGGCATGCATGTCGCCTGTCAGCGCACGCTTCACCAGCCACGAGATGCCGTTTCCGATGTAGTTCATCAGCAGGTCCTGTGACACGGCAGGACGGCCCATGTCGCGCAACATGTGATTCGCGGCTTCCGCCAATTCCGGCGCCGCATTCACCAGCGTTCCATCCAGATCGATAAGAATCGCGGAGATACCCAACGGAAAATGCATTTGCGTCAATTTTTTTTGATCCAATTTCAGTGTTGAGTCAATAACTTTACCTCTTTGACGATGGTTTCGCGGCGGATATTGCCGCCTCCCTCACTTCCTCGCACTTGAAGATCCGGTTCAATAGACGATCCCGGGGGGGGTTCACGCACACCTTTAGGCCTCTGCCAGTTAGGCCCTTAGCCGCGCCTCAGCCTTTTGTTGCCCGCCATGTGCGCCCTATCAAATCCTGGACTGACTTTGGTAAGCGATGCGCCGGCAATGGCGGGCCCCGGACGGACAAATCATCGCGGTCGGGGGCGGGTTGGCACGGCGCCAATCCCAATGCAAAGTCGGTCCGAGCCGCCATGTGCCGCGTGCCCTGTGCGATTAGGTGGTTTATCCTTCTAATCCTACTCATGGTCCAGAGCGAGCGATGACCAATACAGAACAATATAAAGTACGCAAAGAGCCCTACTATCAACCGCAGGGAAACGAAGTCTGGCTGTACGAGGCGGCTTACGCCGCGCGCCTGCCGGTGATGGTAAAAGGCCCGACCGGCTGCGGAAAATCGCGCTTTGTCGAACACATGGCCTGGAAGCTGAACAAGCCGCTGATTACCGTGGCATGCAACGAGGACATGACTGCCAGCGATCTGGTCGGGCGCTACCTGCTGGATGCTCAGGGAACGCGCTGGCTGGACGGCCCGCTGACGACGGCGGCGCGTATCGGCGCGATTTGCTACCTCGATGAAATTGTCGAGGCTCGCCAGGACACCACGGTGGTGATCCATCCGCTGACCGACCACAGGCGCACCCTGCCGCTGGACAAGAAGGGCGAGTTGATCGAGGCACATCCCGATTTTCAATTGGTGATTTCCTATAATCCGGGCTACCAGAGTCTGCTGAAGGAACTGAAACAATCCACCAAACAGCGCTTCACGGCCTTTGATTTCGACTATCCCGAGGCCGGCGTCGAGGCGGAGATTCTCAGCAAAGAGACAGGTATGGACCAGGCGATATCCGCCAAGCTGGTGAAGATAGGCGCGGCGGCACGCAACCTGAAGGGGCATGGCCTAGAGGAAGGTATTTCCACGCGCCTCCTGGTATACGCGGCCACACTGATCAGAGGCGGGGTGCCGGCTCGCGATGCTTGCCGTATGGCTTTGGTGCGCCCGATCACCGATGATGCGGATATTCGCGAAACGCTCGATCACGCTATCGATGCCGTATTTGCTTGAAGCGACCGGGGAAAAATCATAGAAACGGTGGCAATACCCGCTGAGCTTCAAATCTATTGGGCGCTGCTTGACTGTCGTTTCCCACGCGTCAAACCGGTTTTCGCCGATTGTCTGAGCTACGCCCTGGCGACGCTTTCCAAGGAGGGAGTGGCAGCCTACATCGAGAGTGCGCGCTTCCTCGGCAAGATGGGGCGCGGTGCCGAGCCCATCCTGATCTTCCTCGAGGAATGGCCGGCAGTTGCCAAGACCCTGGGTGAATCCACGTTGCCTGCCGTGATGGATCTCGTGCACAGTATGGGGAAGTCTCCCAATGGCAGGGCGATCACGCCGTTCCTGCAATGGTTGCCGGCCATATCGCGCAAGCTGACTTCGAGTGAACAGCTGAGCGACTTTCTTGCCATCACGCTCGACTTGATGGAGCGAACCACCGGGTCAATACACGGAATCCATCAGACCTTTCCGAGCCCCGGGTTGCCTGATTTTTTCAAACAAGCGCCGGCCCTGCTTGGGCAGCTTTCCCTGAAGGGATTGAAAAACTGGGTGGATTATGGGGTGCGTTATTACCATGACCATCCTGATCGGCAAGTCGATTTTTTCAGACTGCAGTCGGCGGACAGTCAAGCCGTGCTGCAGCGCGAGCGCAACGGCACCCTGTTGGTGAATAACGAGCGCAAGCTGGATATGTATTTGCGCGGTTTGTGGCAAGACGAGGATCGATTGATTCCCTATTCCGGCGCGTTCGATGAACTGCGCCAGCCTATTCCCTACTATGACAAGCTCGGCATACGCCTGCCCGACGTATACAGTGATGCGCACGGCATAACCGGCATCGACCGCTACCGTGCCGCATTGGCTCACATCGCCGCGCATCGCCGCTGGACCACCGCGATTTTTGCGGACAATCTCAGTCCCTTCCAGCGCATGGCAACGGAGTTCTTGGAGGACAGCCGCGTCGAATATCTTGCTATGCGCGAGTATCCCGGTTTGCGTCGGATCTTCATGGCGCTGCACCCGATCCCGGCTGAAGACGCCTGTGATCCCGAGCTTGAATCCGGCGTACGCCATCGCCTGACGATGCTGTCGCGTGCCGTGCTCGACCAAAAGCATCCCTATCACAATCCGCACGTCGTCGAATTTGCCGAGCGCTTCCACACGCTGATGCGCGAAAGCAACATGAGCACCCCGGAGATGGCCGATCTCGCGGTTTCTTTCGTGGCCAAGACGCGCCGACAGAGCGATCAACTCGCCAAGACTCACTTCAAGGACACCGTGGTAGATTACCGCGACGACAATCGCCAGATATGGAAATTCATAGAGCAAGGCGACGAGGAGAACGCGTTCGAGGAGCAGCGCAAGACCAAGCCCACCGAGGAGCTGAGCAGCCTGCCCCCGCGCCATTATCATGAATGGGATTACCACACCCACGGCTACCGTCCGGACTGGGTGAGCGTGCACGAGGCGCTGCATCCGGTCGGCAATGCGGCAGACATCGACAGGCTCTTGGCGAAGCACGCCGCCCTGGCCAAGCGTTTGAAGAAGATGCTCGACTTGCTCAAGCCGCAAGACAAGGTGCGCATCCGCTTTCAGGAAGAGGGCAGCGAGCTGGATTTGGATATCGCGCTGCGCTCATTGATCGACTACAAGAGCGGGGCGACTCCCGACCCGCGCATCAACATGAGCCATCGCACTGACGGGCGGAACATCGCGGTGATGATACTGTTGGACCTATCCGAGTCGCTCAACGAGAAAGCGGCCGGCTGCGACCAGACCGTTCTGGAGCTGAGCCAGGAAGCCGTCTCGTTGCTGGCGTGGGCGATCGAAAAACTGGGCGATCCGTTCGCCATTGCCGGGTTTCATTCCAATACGCGCCACGACGTGCGTTTTCTGCACATCAAAGGGTATAGCGAACACTGGGGTGACGAGGTGAAGGCGCGGTTGGCCGCGATGGAAGCCAGTTTTTCGACGCGCATGGGTGCGGCGATGCGCCACGCCGCACACTATCTCGAAAAACAACAGGCTGACAAAAAGTTGATGCTGATACTTACCGACGGCGAACCGGCCGACATCGACAGCAAGGATGGGCGCTTATTGATCGAGGACGCCCATCAGGCAGTGAAGGAGCTGGATCAGCAGGGCATTTACTGCTACTGCATCAATCTTGATCCCGGTGCAGATGAATATGTCGCGGATATTTTTGGCAAACAATACAGCATCATTGACCGCATAGAGTCGCTGCCGGAAAAGTTGCCCCAGCTATTCATTTCCTTGACAAAATAAATTCTTGGCACGGAATATGTCCGTTCACGTCTCGCGACAGGCGGACGCCATCGGGCAATGCCGCCAGCTACGTCCGCAGGAACTAGGTCAAGGATTTGGGGCGCAACCTCGAACTACCAATACCATCTTGCGTCACGGCGGCGGGCTTGCCGTCGCCGAGCTCGCTCCGACCGGCGATGCATCGGGAAGGCCGTTGGCGAGCGTTTGGCCGGCCCCCTTTGGCGGAAACACTTGATGCGCCGCACGATCGCGCTACGCAGCAGTACCGAAGCGGTGCTGGAGGATGGCAGACGGCGCTGGGTCGTGCGCGTCAGTGCTGCTGATCGGCGCTGCGCTGGAGTCTGCGCCGGATGCCATGCTGATCGTCGACGACTCGGGCACAGTCCGCTACGCGAACAAGCACGTTACCGAGCTCTTCGGGTTCGCACACGATCAAATCGTCGGTCAGCGCGTCGAGGCGCTGCTCCCGAGCGGCTCCGCGCAGCCCACGGTAATGTCGGACTCGCTAAGCATTGTGGTGGACTTGCGTCGCGGTGGTAGCAGCACGCCAGCGGTGGGAGGGCCGAAATCCCATCAGTCCGTCCGAATCTTCCTAAACTAAGCAATTCGATGGGTGCTCGCGATGACGCCATGCTGACCATGGCGAAATGCTGATTACGCGGCGATTGGCGTATGGAAGAGACCGGAACAGTCGGATCGCCAGGCGAAGTGATGAAGATTCGCCGGCTGGGATGCAGTCGCGCCGCATCGCTCGAAGGGCATGCGACCGCGCCAAGTCCGGCGGGGATATGGGGCAGCACGCATGACCGCTACCCGTAGATACCAGATCTCGCGTCGCGGCGGCTATGCAGCCTGAGAAATGCCCGTCGGTGCCGGGAAGTTCTGCAGCAGCGTCGGACGCGCCATCAGATCGTTCGCCCAGACTTCTAGGACACGACGCATCTCTCTCACGTAGGCATACCGATTGTAGATCGCAGTCACACTACCATCGGAGTGCCCGAGAACGCGCTTGACAAGCTTCTCCCCTTGATCGCCCAGTGTCTCCGCCAGACGCGTCGCAACCGTACGGCGAAGATCGTGTGATGTAAATGCTTTGGAGAATCTCGCGCCAGTACGCGCGATGATCGCGTCGGCAAGACGCGTGTTGTAATACTTGGCAATCCCTTGGATGGGCACACTCCCACCCGTGCTTGAAAGCAGGAAGTCGCCGTTCTGCGGTTTTGGGATCCGCTTTAAGATCTCAAGGGCCTGCGGCACCAGCGGTACGACGTGCACATGATCGGTTTTGTATTCGCCGGCCGGGATGACCATCAATGCCTCGCTCATGTCAATCCATGCCCGGCGCGCCGACGCCCATTCGTCGCGCCGACAACCGGTAAGAAGCATCAGCTGCACGTGCGTTCCGAACGGGTAGCCTGTAGCTTCAGCGGCATCCCAGACAAGACGAGCCTCGTTCAGAGACAGAACGACATCGCCTTGCTTTTTCTTGGGAAGGTTTCGATCGATCTTGCTCGCCGGAATGTCTTTGCGTTTAAGCTTGCCCTCATCCATTGCCCACGAATACATGTGCCGTAACACGCCCATCGCAGTGCGTGCGGCCTCGACGCCGCCGATACCGCCTCCGCGCTCGCCGGGGGCACGATGTCGCTTGATACGCGCGGCTCACATCACGGTACGCACCTCTTCGCGAGTCAGAAGTTCCGCTAGCCGGTCGCCCACCGTCGGATTGATGTGGGTGCTAAATGCAATTTCGTACTTGCGAGCAGAATCGAGTTCCTTGGAGTACACGTATTGCCTGAGAAAGTCCTTCGAGATGTCAGCGACCGTCGAACTGCCCGCGGTGGCGGTCTCTTTCAGCAAGTCCTTGGGGTTGACGCCCCGCTTTGCCTGATCGGCCATGTGATTCGCGCGGGCGCGCGCTGCCTGCAATGTCACCTCAGGATAATTTCCGAGACTGATGCGGATCTTGTTCCCCAGGAGACGCCTTCCGTGGCGGTTAACCCCACCGTCCCCCGCAACCCGAACCAGAAAGGTCCAGTTCGCGGCGCCGCCCGGGAAGAGGCGAATCGACAGGCCCGGCACGGACCCATCCGGAGTGAGCTCCTCGCCAGTTCGGTTGCGCTTGAGTAATGCTCTTAGGCTTAAATCCGTCAGGCGCTTCAGCGGTTCCAGTTTCATCCGTTTACGGTTCCAGTTACGGTTCCACTTTGGGTCGGATTTGACCGGAAATCACTCTCTGCTCTTGGACCTAGCCTGTCCATAAGTTATTATATTTTATGAGTTTTTTGACGTCCCTGGATGTTACTGGAAGTTGGATATCTTTTTTCGGGACGTAGGAGTCGCAGGTTCAAATCCTGTCACCCCGACCATCACGGTTTCGCGTCCTGGGCTGCAACGCCAGGTCTCATCCTGCCATCCGGCAGCGGCACCGCGATCGGGGCGACCTGCACCTGGGCGACACCGATCTTTTGCGTGATCCCGATGTCGCGTGCCGTGGAAGGCGAAAGATCCACAATCCGGCCCTTCGCGTACGGTCCGCGATCCTGGATCGTGACTACCGCGCTTTGACCCGTCCCAATGTTGGTCACCTTGGCCGTTGTACCCAGAGGAAGCGTCCTACTCGCGGCGTTGTCGCCGTGCGGATCCATGTTGGTGCCGTCGGCCATTTGTCGACCTGCAAACATCTTTGCGTAGAACGAAGCTACGCCGACGCGCATGTGACCCGATAGGTCCGGCCGCGGCTTCGCTGGGGCAGCGGAAATCCGTGGCGGCTCCGCGTCGCTCGATGTGGCGCTCGCCGCGGCGGCCGGATTGGGTGCACACCCGGTCGTACCAACCGTGACAGCGCCGAGCAGCAGAATAGTTGCAAGAGGATACAAATTGGATAGCTCCGCAGGGTTCACGTTGCTTCAGGAAGCAACCGTGCTGATGCACGCGGCCGCAGGACGGCTTATGCGTCGAGACCCGCGTCTCCAACGGGGCATATTCGGCATTCGACCCACCGTAGTCTGTACGCCGGCCCACATTGGTGCGCCGCGTAGACCAAAGCCCTGCGTATTCAGTGCGCCTTGCCAGCCGTCGCGATGCTGGTGTATCCAGCGCCCCGCCATGCGATGCCACATCGTCCTGCGCCTCACTGCCTGTGAGACTAAGTGCGCTAGGCAACCGACTGGCCGGGCTTCGAGGCGTAGCTTCGACGCTGCGGTGTGATGGTCAGCTGTTTCGACCGACCTTGGGGGCGAAGCGGGTCACCAAAACCGCAGTCCCGCTCCGGGGTGCGGCAGAACCCACCCGCTCGCTAAACCAACTGAGCATCTCCATATGAATGAATTAATAAATGGACAGTCACCGTCGTCTCGCAAGATCATCACTGCGATAGCCATGGCCGTCGTCGTCGGCATCGGCACCGCCACATTCGCGCTGCGCTCCCACCGCCCAACCGCGGTCGCGCAGATTCCGGCCGTCCCCGCCGCAGTCGCTCAGACTCCGGACGCCACGTCCTCGGTCGCTCAGACTCCCGACGCTGCATCCTCGGTCGCTCAGGCTCCATCCGTCTCCGGCGCGATCGGGCAGGCTCCGGACGTCCCAGCCTCGGCCGCTCAGACAGATCGCCTCGGCTCCACGGCCGGCAACACTGTTGTTCCCGCCGCCGGCGACACCAAGCCCGCTGCAGTCGAGCCCAAGTCCGCTGCTGACCGGCAGGTGGCCAAGGCGCACACCGGCGTTGGCACTACCAACCGGACCGTCGTGCGTACCGGTTCTGCCGTCGACTCAAGCGAGAAACCCGCAGCCGCGACTGTCGCTGGCGGTGTGGACCATGGCAAAGGCGTCGATCTGCCCACGACTTCGTCGGCCCCCAGCGGTATGGCCGCCAATGCCCCGGATGTGGCAATGAGCACCGAGCCCCTCGCATCCAGCTCTGCGCCCGTCGCGTCGAGTGCTGCGCCCGTCGCATCAAGCACTGAGTCGGCCGCTTCGGACCTTCGAATCACCGCCGCGGTGAAATCTGAGATCGCGGCCGACAGCAGCAGCAAGGATGCCAACGTCGGAGTGACCACCACTAACGGCGTCGTCGAGCTGACCGGCACTCTGGCAAATCAGGACGCCATCGATCACGTCAAGGGTGTCACCGAGAAGGTTAGGGACGTCAAGAGCGTAGACACTTCCGCGCTGAAGATCACCAGCACCTAGAGAGTCCCAAAAACCCCGGGGTCTGCTCCAGGAGCAGACGACTCGCCGTCGCGAAGGCACGGCGGGCCGGCCTCCGCCCTGGGGCCTCCCGGGAGCACCGCGACCTTCAAGGAACCCGCGGTGGCTCTCCATTCTCCTTCGCTTATCTGGGTTTGACTTTGGCGCCCGATCACCAAAGCCTCATACTTATATCTAATGGTTTTTATGGAGTTATTGTTGCGACACATTCGGGACGTAGGAGTCGCAGGTTCAAATCCTGTCACCCATCAATCAGGAAGGGCACAGGGGTCGATCAAGGCTCCGCTCGGCTCCGAAGCCGCAACTGTAAGCGGCGTCCACGCGATGTGCATTGTCGAGATCGCGTAAACCATGAATTACGCGGGCGACCGCAGCTACCACTCTCGGGCGATCAGGAATCCCGTCCGGTAGAACATAATTCGGTATGCCATGCGGGACCAAACGTCAGTTTGTCCGTAGACTGAAGATGCAATCAGATTCAGGCGCGCTGCGCTCCTGCTCGCACCCATGGTTGCTCGCATTTCGTGAATATCCCGGCTAGGCTGCTGTCAGCGCGATCGATACCACGCTCCCGGCTCTGGCTTACACGCGACACATCGTACGGACCCGGCTTCATGGATGCAGAGAACAACGCCCGCGGTATCGATGCCGCGCCGCATCGGCCGCTCGATCGATACAACGCCACCTGTCGGCCTCTGCCCCTCCAGGGGCTGGCCGAGCTCTTCGAACAGCAAGTGCGCGAGCGCGGTGGCGAAATCGCCGTGATCGATGGGCCGGTGCAGCTCACTTATGGCGAACTGAATGGCCAAGCCAATCGGCTCGCTCATTATCTGCGCGATTTGGATATAGGTCCGCATTCGCTGGTCGGCGTCAGCATGCAGCGCTCCTGGCAGCTGATCGTCGCGCTGCTGGCGATTGTGAAAGCCGGCGGCGCCTATGTGCCGCTTGATCCTGAGTATCCTCGTGAACGGCTCTCGCTCCTTCTTGGGGACACGGCCGCAGACGTAGTACTGACGCTCTCCGGCGCGGCCAGCCACTTGCCACCAACCAGTGCGCGCGTTCTAGCCCTGGACCGCATTTGGCCCGCCGTCAGCAGTCGTCCGTATGACAATCCAGAGTCGGTCAACTCGCCCGATGCGCTCGCGTGCGTCCTCTATACCTCCGGGTCCACCGGCCAGCCGAAAGGCGTGATGCTTCCTCAATGCGCCGTGGTCCGGTTGGTGATCAACACTGACTTTGTCCAGATTGCTGCCTTCGATCGTGTCGCCCATGCCGCCAACACCGCCTTTGATGCCGCCACGTTTGAGGTCTGGGGAGCGTTGCTGAACGGTGCCCGGCTGATCATCGTGTCGAACGAGGTCTTACTGTCCGCAACAACGCTGGCTTCAGAAATCCGAAAACACGGCATCACCACTATGTTTCTGCCCACGGCTGTGTTCAACGAATACGGCATGCGCTCACCCGGGATCTTCGGCGGTCTCGAACACCTGGTGTTCGGCGGCGAAGTGGTCGATCCCAAGGCCGTGCATCGCGTTCTCAGGGCGGCGCCTCCTAAACGACTGATCAACGGATACGGTCCCACCGAAGCCACTACGTTCGCGCTCTGGTACGAAATTCCCCACACGGTCGCAAACTCGGACACGCCGCCTCTGTCGATTCCGATAGGCAGGCCGCTGGCCAATACCCGGGTATACATCCTCGACGACCACCTTCGGACAGTGCCATCGGGTGCGGCGGGGGAGATCCACCTCGAAGGCATTGGCCTCGCACGCGGCTACCTGAACGCTCCGCAACTGACGGCTCAGAGATTCATTGCCAATCCGTTCGGCGAACCCGGTTCGCGGCTCTACAAGACCGGCGATCTCGGCCGCTGGAACGCCGATGACCAGATTGAGTACCTCGGGCGCACAGACCAGCAAGTAAAGTTGCGTGGTTTTCGCATCGAACTGGGCGAAATTGAGAATACATTGCGCCGCTGCAAAGGCGTCCGGGAATGCCTAGTTCTGGTCCAGGAGCTTGCACCCGGCAACAAGCGGTTGATCGCCTGTGTCGCACCGGAGGCCAGACCCGCACCGCCGGCAAGTGAATTGCGCGCGGCCCTGCTTGCGCATCTGCCGGCCCACGCCGTGCCCTCCGCATTTGTCTTCGTCGATTCGATCCCGCTTACCCCCAATGGCAAACTCGATCGCGAGGCCTTGTCGGTCGGGGTCAGCACCGGCGAACTGCTGAATCGTTCGCAGCAGCCTCGACCCGAGGGCACCGCGGACTCGGCCCAATCGCAGTCGACCCAGGAAGACGAACGGGTAAGCGTGATCGAGACTGTGCCGGAAAATCTCGAGCAAGACCTGCAGCGACTGTGGCAAGGAATTCTTGGAGTCGGCGCGGTCGGCCTTGATGAGGATTTCTTCGCGATCGGTGGCCACTCATTGATAGCGCTGCGTCTGCTCGCTGAGATCGAGCAGAAGTTCGGCTGCACGCTATCCCTGTCGGCGCTGGTTCAAGCACCGACAGTCAGACAACAGGCCGCACTGCTGCGGCTGGAGGAGCCGCAGTTCACGGCCTCGTCAATCGTGCCAATCCGAGCCACGGGCACTCGCGCACCGCTATTTTTCGTGTCCGGATGGGGCGGCGCGATCGTACCCTTCCACGCTTTGGCCACAGAAATGGATGTCGCGCAGCCACTCTACGTGCTCGATCTGAACGCGTTCGCCGATGAAGGCCGCGGCGACCTGACCCTCGAAGCAGTGGCTGCCCGCATGATCCAGGATCTGCGCCGAGTACAGGCCGACGGTCCCTATCATTTGGCCGGCTATTCCCTGGGTGGCAAGGTCGTCTACGAAATCGCGCAACAGCTGCAACGCGCCGGCCACGCGGTTGCATTGCTCGCACTATTGGATTGCCCTGCGCCAGGCTATACGCGGCTCCGATCGTTTCCGGCGCGTGTGCTGCTGCATATCAAGCACGCGTTAGGGCTCAGGCCACGGGAGGCTCGAGCTTATTTGCTCGAACGGGTCGGGCGGCGCCTGAAGAGAAACCGCGAGCCGGCCGAGCCGAGCTTGTTCCAAGCTGACGACCCACTGCACGCGACCCGTTTGGTGCGCACCATGGAGCAGGCGGCGCTGGCGATGTACCGCGCGTCTCACGCCTACGTGCCGCAGCCCTATCCCGGCAGGATGGTGTTGATCCGCGCGCAGCGCAGGGATCTCGGCTTTCTGGACGACGATCTGCAGCAGGGTTGGGGAACGCTCGTCGGTGGGGGCATCGAAGTCAAAAACCTGAGCTGCGGCCACATGGAAATGCTCAATTCGCAGCATTCTGGGGCGCTTGCCAGACGGTTGAGCGACTGTCTTGCTGCGCACGGCGCCGACATAAGGGCGCGGCCGGATGTGACGAGCGCTAGTGGATAGGACGGACATCGGCTGCCTGAGAGTTCATCGAGATTCGATCCGGATACATGGCAGATCATAGCTCGATACTTGCAACGTGGAACGACCGGCAGAAGACAACGGCACCCGCGATCGGAGTGCACGAACTCCTTGCGGCAGTCGCGGTTGAAACTCCGAATGCCGTCGCGTTGGTCTGCGGGAATGTTGAACTGACCTATGTCGCGCTGTTTCAGGAGGTCGAACGAGCTGCCACGCGGCTCCGCAAGGCCGGCATAGGCCCCGAGAAAATTGTTGCCGTCTATCTGGAACGCTCGATCGACATGGTCGTGGCGCTGCTCGGGGTTCTCTTCGCTGGGGGAGCTTACCTGCCCTTGGACCCTGACCAACCAGTAGAGCGGTCGCGCTTCATGCTGCGTGACAGTGGCGCGGAAGTACTACTGGCACGACGGCCGCTACCTGCGGACTTGGCCCCACCAGAGATGATCGTGATCTTCCTCGGCGAGGCCGGAGAACAAACGCACGCCTTTGCACAAGCAGGCGCGATGAACCTGAGTACACAGTCCAACGCCGCCTACGTGATTTATACGTCCGGTTCGAGCGGGAGGCCAAAGGCGGTAATCGTTGAACACAGGAACCTGACGAACCATACATGGTGGTTCAATCAAGAGTTCCAGATTGGACCGGGAGACCGCATTCTTCAGCGCACGCCGATCACGTTCGATGCGTCGGTATGGGAGATCTTCTCGCCTCTGGCGGCGGGCGCCACGCTCGTACTCGCCCCGCCCGATGCTCATCGTGACGTGCTCGCTCTCTCTCATCAACTGCAGGAGGCGCGGATCACGCGGGTGCAGTGTGTCCCCTCGCTTCTGAGAGCATTGCTGGAGGCCGGGGCGTTTGTGAACGCGCACGAGCTTCGCACAGTATTCTGCGGCGGAGAGGCTCTGCCAATGGCTTTGGTCCGGCGGCTTTGGGAGCAGCGCCCGGTTCAGTGCGTAAACCTCTACGGCCCCACTGAGACGACTATCGATGCCACCTTCGCCAGGCTGACGTACACCGACGACGTCGCTCCGATCGGGATGCCAATCAGAAACGCTCGGGTATATGTGGTTGATGAGCGCGGTCAGCCGGTCGAAGACGGCGCCGAAGGAGAGTTGTGGATCGGGGGTGCCGGCGTTGCGCGCGGATATCTGAACTTGCCGCAACTGACGGCTTCGAAATTTGTGGCGGGCGGCTACATCGATGAAGAGCGTCTTTATCGTACAGGCGACAGAGTCCGTCGCCGCAGCGACGGCCGATTGGACTTTCTGGGTCGGCTTGACGACCAGATAAAGCTGCGCGGCTACCGGATCGAACTCGCCGAGATTGAAGAGGCGCTGCGCAGCCTGCCGGGAGTATCAAAGGCCGCGGTGGCCGTACAGGGAAGCTCGGCCTGGGACCAGACTCTGGTGGGTTATGCAGTCGCAGCCTCTGGCGCGGAGTTGGATCCGCTGCAAATGCGCGGCGCGCTCGCCCGGCAACTGCCGGAGCCGATGGTGCCGTCCAGGATCATGATCATCGGCCGTTTGCCGTTGACCGCGCACGGAAAGCTCGATCGAAACGCTCTTGCGCACTCGAACTTCGACCGACCGATTGACGGCTGCGCACCGCGCACCGAAGCTGAGGCGCTTCTTGTTCGCATATGGGCCGACGCCTTGGGCCTGGACAATGTCGGCGTGCACGACAATTTCTTCGAGCTCGGCGGACATTCCCTATTGGCTGCGCGGATTGCGATTCAGATACGGCGCGAATTCAAAGTTGATGTGACTCCGCGTGTACTGTTTGAAAAGCCCACGGTGGCGGCACTCGCCACGCATGTGGTTGCTGTCCAAGGCACTCTCATAGAGGAAACACCGCTGCCGCAAATTCTTCGAGATAGCCCGCAACCGCTGTCTTTCGGCCAGGAGAGCCTCTGGCTGCTGCACCACCTGGCATCGGACGCCGCCACGAACAACGTGCCCGTAGTGCTCAAGCTCAGAGGCGCATTAGACAGGCCTGCCCTGCAACAGGCGATAGACGGCCTTGTCGCGCGTCACCAGGTGCTGCGCACCCGTTACATCAATGCTCACGGCGTGCTCCGACAGATTGTATGTCGCGCCGAGCCGGTCAGAATAGAATCGAGCGCCGCTTCTGAAGACGGCGAAGCGACCACCGAACGCGAGATCCAAAGTCGGCTGCAACAGTATGCCGCGCGGCCGTTCGACTTGGCCAATAGCCCGGCCATGCGCGTTCATCTTCATCGACAGTGTGCGCTGGAGCACTGGCTGCTGCTCTCGATTCACCACATCGCAGTCGATGCCCAGTCGATCGGGGTACTGGTTCGTGACCTCGCTGCCTTATACACAGCCTCGCTTGCGAACCAGGCTCCGGAGCTTCCGGCGCTCCCTGCCCAATTCATAGATTGGGCTGCCACACAGCGTAGGACAATGTCGGAAGAGCGAATTGCGCCATTGCTCTCATACTGGACTGCCTACCTGAAAGATGCGCCCGTGCTGTTGGATCTATCCCGCCGAGACGGCGCATTCCGTGGCGGGGCCGTTACCGAAGCTTTGTGCGAGTTCCAAATACCAGAACTGCTGACTTCGAAGCTGCGCGCGTTGGCCGCGGGGCACGAAGTGACGCTGTTCACCGTTCTCCTGGCCGCTTTGCAGACCCTGATTTACCAACTCACCAACACGAAGGATTTCCTGATAGGGGTTCCTGTCTCTGAGCGGAGGCGCAAGGACCTTACCGATGTCGTCGGCTTCTTCGTCAACACAGTTCCCATCAGAGCGAACTTCGATCTAAGCCCGCACCTGGACGAGCTGCTTTGGATGACGCACGCCAGCCTTGTCGAAGCCCACGAATACCGTGATCTTCCGTTTGACACGCTTGTTCGGGCGTTGAAACCTCGGCGCGAGGCTGGCCGGATGCCTCTGGTGCAGATCATGCTGAATTTCAACGAGGCGGCGCGGCCGCCCGCGCTTGCAGGGCTGAACGTTCAGATGGTGCGGCTGCCGCTGCGTTTGCCGGGCAGAGGTCTCGACGTCCTGATGGAGCTGGAAGATCAGGGAGCAGTACTCAATGGCTCCCTTGAACTCTCACAGAGGATGATCGACCGGCCGGAGTCGAGCGCTCTGATACAGATGTTTCTGCACATTTTGGAGCAAATGGCTACAGACCGGGAAGGACAATCCTTCACGACGCAGCCCATAGCCGAGCCTCAGGCTCGGGTCACCTCTGGATTGGTCGTAAGACTGCTGGACGGTCACGAGCGCCGCTTCAATGTGGAAGTCGCACGCGATCGCGAACAAATAAATCGCGGACTGATGTTCCGGACTGATTTAGCGGACGATGCGGGCGCACTTCTGCTTTTGGAACACCCGGAGCCGTTCCGCGTCTGGATGCGAAATACCTACATTCCGCTAGATCTGGCGTACATCGACAAGGATGGGATTCTCGTCAAAATCGTCGAAAACGCGCAGCCGCGCTCCTTAAGATTTTTCTCATCCAATGAGGATGTCCTGGGCGTGCTCGAGCTGCGCGGCGGAACGCTGCGGTACTGCGGTATCGCAGTTGGAGACCGTGTTCTGGATTTTCCGCGATCTTTCGCCTGCAACTAGCCGATGCCCGTGTAGAGCGGATCGGAGCCGGGGAGGCCGTCCTCGAACTCGATCGACGAGAACGAAATCCGATCTCGCACCGCTACTTCGAGCCCGTTCCAGAGTTGACGCGGATTCGTATATTGGCTGCAGGAACAGCGCAAATCGCTTCACCCCGACCATCTGTTACCCATGCGTCCGAATGGGCAACCCTTGTGTCCGAAAGGACATTCACTCGAGCCTGAACGCAGTGAGGCCTGTGTCGATCAGCTTGATGCCAACCCACGGCAACAGAAACCCACCGAGTCCATAGATCCACAGATTGCGGTGCGAGTGACGTTCGGCGGCTTCCGCACGTGCCCTGACTCCCCGCACTGCCAGCTGGAGGAGCGGCACAATGATCAAGGCATTGAAGATCACCGCAGAGAGAATCGCGCTCCGCGGGCTCGTGAGCCGCACAACGTTGAGCGCGTTCAGCGCAGGATACGTCGCGGCAAACACAACAGGAATGACTGAGAAGTACTTTGCCAGGTCGGCGGCAATGCTGAAAGTGGTGAGCGAACGGCGCGTCGTCCGCATCTGCCTGCCCGTCTCGACGATCGCGATGAATTTCGTCGGATCCGAATCGAGGTCGACCAGGTTGCCGGCTTCCTTTGCCGCTCGCGTGCCAGAGTTCATCGCCACGGCCAGGTCGGCCTGCGCGAGCGCCGGCGCGTCGTTGGTCCCGTCTCCGCACATGGCGACCCGGTGCCCTTCCTCCTGACATCGTCGAATGAGCTCACGCTTCCTTTCCGGCGTCGCTTCGGCCAGAAAATCGTCCACTCCAACCTCTGCGGCAATCGCCGTCGCGGTCAGGCGGTTGTCTCCGGTCACCATGATGGTCCTGGTGCCCATCCGGCGTAGCGACGCACAGTGCTCGCGGATACCACCCTTGACGATGTCGTGTAGCTCGATGACGCCCAGCACCCGGGAACCGTCGGCGACCACGAGCGGCGTGGCACCCGATCGAGCCACTCGGTCGACCAGCTCGCTGGCCGCTGACGGCCAGCTCCCGCCTGCCTCCGCCGCAAAGCGTCGAACTGCATCTGCAGCACCCTTGCGCAGCCTCCGACCTTCCAGGTCGACGCCGCTGATGCGCGTCTGCGCGGAGAACTCATGGAACGTCGACGCCGTGTCGGAGAGATCCCGGGCGGGTTGACCTGTCAACTGCGTCACGAGCGCGACGATCGAGCGGCCCTCCGGTGTTTCATCGGCCAGCGAGGCGAGCTGCGCCACGTCCAGTAGCTCGCGGGCGGCAATTCCGGGAGCCGCCTGAAACGCAACGGCACGCCGGTCACCGCGCGTGATCGTTCCCGTCTTGTCGAGCACCAGCACGTCAATGTCGGCCGCGGCCTCCAGCGCACCGCCGGAGGTTGCGATGACGTTGGCGCGCATCAACCGAGCCAAGCTGGCGATGCCAATTGCAAACACGCATGCGCGGGTAGTGATCGGTATGGAACACACGAGCAGCGCGACGAGCGCCGAGAGTGCCAGAACGCCGCCTGACACCGCACTCGCAGAATTCGAGAGCGGCGCGATGCCAAGCAGGAACGCGATCGTTGCCGTGACGAGCAACATCGACAAGGCGATATCCTGCGGGGTGCGGGCGCGCCCGGTGCCCTCCGAGATCGTCACAATTGGGTCGAAAAATCCTTCGCGACTTCTCACGCGCACGACGAGCCAGTCGGAGAGCACATGCGTGCCGCAGCGCACGAACGAACAAGCCGGACCCGTAGCGCGCAGTACGGGTGCCGACTCGCCGGTCACCGCGGCTTCACTCACCGAGGCGGCCCCGTCGATCACCGTACCGTCGGCGGGAATGATGTCGTTCGCTTCGACCAGCACGACATCGCCACGACGCAATGTATCCGCGTCGACCAGACGGTACTCGCTGCGATTCGTGCCGAGCAGCCGCTTCGCGTGCACATTCCCGGCCATCGATCGCAGCGTCGCCGCTCGTGCCTTGGCCCACTCTACGGCGATGGCTTCCGCGAAGTTCGCCAACAGGACACTCAACCACAGCCATGCCGCGATCGCAAGAACGAATGCCGCGCGCCGCGCGCCGTCCGTGGCAGCGAAGGCCATGACAGATCCGATGACGGTGGTGAAGATGCTCCCGACATAGACGCCGAGAGTCGCAGAGTTTCGGAACTGCACGCGCGGGGCGAGCTTCGCCAACGAATCGCGAAATGCCGCGAAGACGATAGCACGGCTCAGAAGGCCGGCCGACGGGTCACCGCGCGGCCCAGTTACGATCATGATCTGCCCCCTACGATTATTTGCAGGCGCTCGATAGGACAGGACGTAGAGCACAGTGGGCCAGGGATGCGTAGCACTCTAACCCATCATTCTCCACGCAGGTCCGCCTGTCTCTGGTGTAGACGAACCCATCTAGGTCAGCATACCAAGGTATGCAACCGACGCGAACGGCTTCTCGTGGCTACACGCCCGCGGCGACCGAAGGGGCACCAGCGGCCGGGCATCACCTCACGCGGACTCGCACGGGGATCGCAGGAACAGAGCAAATCCCCTGACCCATCAATCAGGAAGGGCACGCGATCAATGTCTGAGCCGCTTGGGCTCATGCGGCTCACCGGGCGGGTCTGCCCAGACGGCCCGATCTGTACCAAATCTGTGCCACGACGCCCCGCCGCGCTCCGGACCGGCTGCTTTGGGCCGCGCCCGGCCGAGCGCGCCTCGCTCCTTACAGGATGCGATGCGTTTCCAGAAACCTCTGCATGTCCTTTATGAGCTTCGGCTTACTCACTGGAAACTCTGTGTCGTGATCGCCGAGAGACTCGCCAATGATCACAATGCTCTTGGGCAAAAGTCCCTTTGTGTTCGTCAGGTAGTCGCACGCGGCCTGAGCATCGAGGTAGGTGCCCTGCTCATTCGGTGTACCATTGCTTCGTCCATAGCCGCGGTGGTCGAACAGGAGCACTGCGAGCGCTGCGAGTCTCATCGCGCGGAAGATCTCGAGCCGATCCAGGCGGTGCGAAATATTGCCGGCGTTGCGGTGACAGAGGAGTACGGCTGGAGCGCCCGATCGTGCCGGCACGTACCAGCCCGTGCAACTCGGCGCGATCGGCCATCGTCATCCGGACCTCTTCGAACCCGAGACCGATCTCGGTCGGGATCGCCGTCAGCATGCGTCCCGGCACGTTTGGAAAGTAGATGCGTCGCGACTGGAAGATGTGGAGGTGGACGTGGCGATCAACAGAAGATAAACGGCGACGCCTGTGAGCGGGATCAGCAGTCACGTCGGTACGATGTTGTCCCACATGATTGCACCTTCCGCGTACCTTCATCACTGACGCGATGCTTTTCCCTACGATTTCTTTGGATAGTCGAGCACCACTTTTGCGGGCTTGGCGTTGCCGACGTCTGACCATGACTTCGCACTGAACGTGAACTCGGCGACGGCACACGTCGGCATGTGAGTAATCTCGCTTGAAAGGCGATGCGCCAACTCGGTCAACTCGGGGTTATGGCCAAAAAGCATCACGCGCTTCAGCTTGTCGCCGAGCTTGTGAATGACGCTGAGCAGGTCATCCACCGCGGCGGCATACAGCCGGTCATCCACGACGATATCCTTGACGCGGTAATCAAGCTTCTTGGCGATGATTTCCGCGGTCGTGAGCGCGCGCCTCGCCGGACTCGACAGGATCAAGTCTGGCTTTACATCGCGCTTCGCTAATCGCGTACCCATCTTCGGCGCGTCGCGCTTGCCATGAGCGTCCAATGGCCGGTCCTTGTCGGGTAACGCGGGGTCATCCCGGCTCGACTTCGCGTGGCGAATGAGAAATAGCGTTTTCATGCAAAATCCCGTACGGCCGGCGCAACTCTTGTATCTGACGGACACGGCCTATTACCTGGGGCGCATCAGTCGATTGTCTATGCCTACAGGATAAGTGGCTTCGGAGCATGGCTATGAGGAAATCTGCACACAATGTTCGAACAAATGCCTGCCAATCTATGCCGCGTGAAGACGTGGCGTCGCGCAATAGCGCAAAGCCTGCTACCGATCTGGGAATTTTGTTTGTGCCAAATGTGTACCACTAACCGGAGATTTCCCTTGGGTCTACTTGGCTCAAGCTGAACCCACTTGTGTGCTAACCTATTGAAGATTAATGGAATGATGTCACGTAGAAGGCGGTTTACGTTGGGTTCGGGACGTAGGAGTCGCAGGTTCAAACCCTGTTACCCTTCAGTCAGGAAGGGCACACGAAGGCCCGCTTCGGCTCGCTGCGAAGCGGCAACAGACGTGCCTCCAGAACTGCCCCCGCGCAATATTGCGCACAACGTACCAGCGCGGCTCTGAAGTCAGCTCCAGCGGGTCAAAGAGTGATCGGCGAGCCATGGATGAACCGTGGTGACTGGTCCGTCGGGCGTCCATTCAGGAGTCTGCAGCGCATCAAGCTGCATGAAACTCGCGCGCTCGCAACAGAGCTTAAAGAGACTCGCTTGTTCGCTAGCTCCAGCGCAGCCGAACGATGGCGGCTGTGCTCGCGCCCGTCGCTCATGTGGACTTATGGCAAATCCGAGGCTCCGCCGGGCATCTAACTAAAGCGTGCGATTGTGAACTGCGCACGCGATGGATCGCACAATTCCCTCACAAGGGACTCGATGCAGAACTAGCCAGAACGCACACTGTTCGTCCATTTAACGAAAGCCCGAGGAATTATGAATGCGATACGACGGTGTTGGCATTTGATATTCCCGGCACTATGTTCATCACTTCGAGCGATCGATCACCGCCGAAGAGCGCTGGCTGGACATTTCAGCTTTGGAATCGCCTCGCGCCTCGTCGCCGCCTTTATTGGCGTTGGCGCATTAGTACTGGCAGCCAACTTCATCGTCGAACAAGGCGTCTCAATAGAAAAGACGACGCAGATAACCCGCATCGCGCCGCCACCAGCCATTGCCGCAGCGCAGGCTGTCGTCGAGCCGCCACCTGCGGTCATCATTGAGCGGCGTGTAGTGCCCTCTGAACCGCTGATGTTAGCCCTCGATCGCTTTGGGCGTGCCGTGCAGGACCGCATCGGAACCAATACGAAGCAGACTGAGGCGGAATATCAACAGTCAATGTCAGACCTGGACGGTGCCTCGCGCGCTTTCATTGCTCAAGCCGTCTCGCTTTCGGGGCAGTCTTTGCTGACGCTCACTTCCAGCATCAACGCCTACAAGGAGCATAGCCGCGATCTTGTGCTGATGGCTGACAACCGTCAGGCCGTGATGAGCCAATATTCGACGCTCTTTGAGGATCTGTACGCGCGCGTCAATGACTCGGTGAGAAGCGCCTGGAAGATATTCGGCAGAGTCGTCGCGCGACAGTCGCTGCTACAGTTGAGCGCCGATTTCGATGGGCTTCGGCGCGGTTCCACCGCCCTGGCCTCAGCGGATAGTGTGGAAGCACCCGAGATGGCGCGGTTGTTGAAGACTGAAAAGGCGGTCGTAGAGAATCTTGCGACCAATGAAAGCGGCTTTAAGCGGTCAGAGGGCGATCAATGGTATACCGCAATGCACGACGATGTCGCGCGGCTGATTGCTCTGCGCGGATCGCTACTGCAGCTAAACAATCAGCTGCACGTCCGGTCGCATGACTTTGCTGAAGAGGCGGCGAGCGTTGCGACCCTCGTTCCAAGCAAACTCGAGGCGCCCCCCGTCGCCGTCGCTCTCAAAAGCAGGAGCAATAGCAATGAGATTGGTACAAATCCCGCACTAAACCCTCCGTCGTCAGCCGTGCCGACCGCTGCAGTTCCTGCTCCTGCCGTCGTAGAGACGCGATCCGTCACAACACACGATCCAAAGGATCACGAGAAGCGCGTTTTAATAGCGTGGATCAGTGTTGGTGTCTTCATGCTTCTGATCTCTATCGCTCTCGGAACTGTGCTCAGTATTGTCGGTCCGGTACGCCGCCTGCGTGATGCGACTACGCGGCTGGCAAAAGGGGACACCGCGGTGCGCGTCCTGCGCGGCGGCATTAAGGAGCTTGATACGCTCGCTGTCGCATTCAACGCCATGGCTGATGAACTCTCAACAGCCAAGGCCGCCGCTCGCGAGTACCAACAGGGTCTCGAGGCCAAAGTGGCGGAGCGCACGCGCCAATTGCAAGAACTGGCAGAGCACGACCCATTAACCGGCTTACCGAATCGGCGGGAGCTTTTTCTCCTGCTTAACGCTGCCATAGAGCGTGCGCGAAGCGCGAGTTACCTTGTGGGAGTGCTCTTCCTGGATATCGACAACTTTAAATATCTTAATGACAGCATGGGGCACGCGTTCGGCGATCGCGTGCTAGTGAGTCTGGGACAGCGTCTGCAAGAGGTTACTCGAGCCTTCGGTTTTGCAGCGAGACTCGGCGGCGATGAATTTACTGTTGTCTTCGAGCGTGCGGCGAGCATGGAGGACATCGGGTTGGCCGGACTAAGTGTAGTGCAAGCGTTTCAGAAGCCATTATCCGTTGACGGCCGCGACCTCATCGTCAGCGTCAGCGTGGGGGCGAGCATTTACCCTGACCATGAGCAGGACGCTGAAGCGCTATTGAAGGCAGCCGATGCCGCGCTCTTTCGTGCCAAAGCCTTGGGACGCAGTCAGTTATCTGTGTTCACTCCTGAGCTGCTCGAAGCTGCGGCAGCGAAATTCACGACGGAACAAGGTCTACGCCGCGCCATTGAACGAGGAGAATTTGAGCTCGTATTCCAACCGGAAGTGAATGCCGAGACCCTCGAGACCGCCCTGGTGGAAGCATTGATTCGCTGGCGGATGCCGGACGGCGGCCTTGCCACTCCCGATCAGTTTCTCGCAATTGCCGAGGAATCCGGCCTGATCATTGAAATCAGCGACTGGGTACTTCGATCGGCGATTGAAGCCGCGTCCCATTGGCATCACGGCGCTTGGCCCGAGGCGCGCGTCGCCGTCAATGTGTCGCCGCGTGCATTGCTCGATAACCGCTTCGTCGGGCGTCTATGCGGGCTGTTACAGGAGCACCGCCTGCCGGCGCGTTGTATCGAGATTGAGTTGACAGAATCCGTTTTACAAACCGGGGCGGCTACCATTGACGCCCTGAAATGTCTGCGTGCCCGCGGCGTGGCGATCGCCCTGGACGACTTCGGTACGGGTTATTCCTCGCTTGCCTCCTTGGAGCAACTTCCGCTTACCCGCATCAAGCTGGATCGTAGTTTGATCGCCGGGATCGATACCAGCCCACGCTCGGCGGCGATCGCGCGCGCCATCATTGGCATGTGTCAAGGCTTAGGTCTTGAGATCACCGCCGAAGGCGTCGAGCGGCCCGAGCAGCTCGCGCTGCTACTGGGTCACCCTGGGATGTACCTACAAGGCTACTTGCTCGCGCATCCCGTGTCCCGCGACGACGTGTTGGCCGCCATAGTCAATGTCGCCACGCGTTCGCAGGAGCTTTTGCTGCGATCGCAAATCACGGGATCTCCAAACGTGGCCGGGTTGTCGCCGGTCTCGTTGCTCAGCTTGCCAGAAACCGCCTAGGCCGAGACCACCGCCTTAGCATTGGCGGAGACTCGACCCTGGGGTCGGCTCTGAGCCGCCCCGTAGATTTATTGCCGGAGATTACCTCCTAAAGTCCTGGGTCTGAGATTGGTCCTGTTTTGGGTCCGTTTGAAGCAAGAGAGAAGCAGCTTTTTCGTCCTGAGCTTCTGACCTCTTCAGGAACTGCCTGGGGGAGTTCCAGCCTTCACGCAGACCCGTACCGGGACTGCAGGAACAGCGCAAATCGCTTCACCCCGACCAGGTCAGATCGTTTCCCTCTATGTCTTAGACCAACACCTCGGTCGGGAGGTTGCCTGGACCAAGGCAAAGCGCCCGCGGATCCGGGAGCCCAGCCGAACGGCTGCTACAGAATGCGGTTTGTCAAAGCCGCGGTTGATCGATGGTGCGTGACCTTGGAAGGACGGTAGAACTTCGGACACCATGGCCGCTCACTGCATGAACCAGCCATGGCTGACGACCAGCGACTGCCCCGTCAGGGCATTGGAATCGAACGAGGCGAAAAAGAGCGCTGCTTCGGCCACGTCCTGGGCCGTTGTGAATTCGCCGTCGACGGTTTCCTTGAGCATGACCTCGCGGATGACTGCCGCCTCCGATATACCAAGCGTCTTCGCCTGCTCTGGGATCTGCTTGTCGACCAGCGGCGTGCGCACGAAACCTGGGCAGATGACGTTTGCCCGCACGCCGTGCTTCGCACCTTCCTTGGCGACGACTTTGGCAAGACCAATGAGGCCGTGTTTGGCGGTGACATAGGGTGCCTTGAGTAGCGAGGCTTCCTTCGAATGCACCGAGCCCATGTAGATGATGCTGCCGCCGCCCTGCTTGTACATCTGCCGCAAGGCCGCGCGCGTAGTCAGGAAGGCGCCGTCCAAGTGAATCGCGAGCAGACGTTTCCAGTCGGCAAACGCGAACTCCTCGAGCGGCGCGACGATCTGAATGCCGGCGTTGCTCACCAGAACGTCAATTCGTCCGAAAGCCTCCACCACGCTGGCCATGGCGGAATCGACCTGCACTTCGCTGGTCACGTCCATGACCACGGCGATCGCCCGCCCGCCCTCGCGATTGAGTTCCGCAGCGGCCAGATGGGCGCCCGCGGAGTCGAGATCGGCGATGGCAAGCATGGCGCCAGCGCGGGCGAAAGTGCGCGCGATCTCCTTGCCGATACCGCTTGCCGCACCGGTAACGACGGCGACCTTGTCCTTGAGGCGCATTTCCTTGATCTCCCTGCAGCACTGCCCGCTCGTCGGTCGGGCGCAAACTATGATGCCCCGCGGGCCGCCGCTTGCACATCCCGCCCGTGTCGTGCGAGGAAGGCATCGATTGCCGCCAGACACTCGGGCTCATTGAGCAAGGGCGTATGTCCGCGGTTCGCGACTGTAATGTGCTGCAGATCCGGCTTCTCGCGCGCCATGCGCGCCACCGTCGCGGCGCTCAGCAGATCGGACAGGGCCCCGCGTATCACCAGCATGGGCACGCCTTTGATCTGTGCATAGAGCGGCCACAGGTCAGTCGGGGCCTTGGGGGAATTCTTGAATGCATCGCTGATTCTCGGATCCATGTCTGGGACGGGGACACCGGTCGCATTCTCCCGGTAGCCGCGGTGCGCAAAGTCGAGCCAGTCCGCATCGGTCAGCCCGGGCAGTGCGAGGCCATAGACGCTCTTGGCCTGCGCGGCCGCTTCAGTCCAGGAGGACACCGGCGGCAGCTTGCCCGCGTACCCGGCGATGCGGCGCAATCCGACCGGATCGATCTCCGGACCGGCATCGTTGAGCACAACGCCGGCAATTCGGTCCGGCTTCGTCGCCGCCATCGCCATTCCCATCAGCGCGCCGAGCGAGGTGCCCACCACCACCACGCGGCTCACCCTACGCGAATCGAGCAGCGTCCACGCATCCGCTACGTAGGTCAATAGGTGATAGCGGGTCGGATCCTTATCCCAGGCCGATCGGCCGCGGCCGCGCAGGTCCGCGGTGAGCACTTCGTGCTGTTCGCTCAGGTGCGCGGCGAGCGCGACGAAATCGCGGCTATTGCGCGTCAGACCCGGCAGACACAGCACCGGTAAGCCTCCCGGCCGCCGTGCGGCATACAGCCCGCAGTACAGGCGCAGACCATCGGTACTGTTGTTGAAGTAATCGGTGGGAATGACATTCACGATGGTTCTCCAGCGTCGTCCTTGAGCGATGAGAATTTCTGCCGAAGCTCGCGCTTGAGCACCTTGCCGTTGGGGTTTCGAGGCAAGCTCTCGTCCCATACCACGCCACTGATACGCTGCTGCTTGCCGACTCGAGCGTTGGTCCACTCGACCAGTTCGGCCGCAGTCAACACGCGCCCGGCGTGCAGGACCGCGACGGCCAGCGGGGTCTCGCCCCAGCGCCGTGAGCAGCGCATCCGCAAGCTCCGTGCCGACCAGCAGACTCACGAACTCCTCGCCGGCGAAGCGCGCGAGTTCCTCGGCGAATCGCTCGCCCCCACGGCAACTCTCATCCGGCGAGGCGCTTGCGGATCGACAATAGCTCGCGCCGGCGCTGTGCGCTCGATTTTGGATAAGCCATCTTAAGACCCTCGAGCACATCGAGCACAATCTGGGAAACAATCAGTCGGGAGTTCATCTTGTCGTCGGCGGGAACGACATACCAGGGCGCGTAATCGGTGCTGGTGGCACTGAGGCATTGCTCATAGGCTTTGATGTATTGCCTCCAGAATGCCCGCTCCGCGAAGTCGGCGAGGCTGAATTTCCAGTTCTTTTCCGGGTCGTCGATACGCTCGAGGAAGCGCTTGCGCTGCTCCTCCTTGGACAGGTGGAGGTAGAATTTGACGATGCGGGTTCCGTTCTCGTACAGATGCCTCTCCAATCCGGCAATAGAACGATAGCGATCGTGCCAGACCGCTTTCTCGCTCGCCGGAGCATCCGGCAATCCTTCGCTGCGCAGAATTTCGGGATGGACGCGGACAATCAGCACCTCCTCGTAATACGAACGATTGAAAATGCCGATCCTCCCGCGTTCCGGCAGAGCCTGCGTGGTGCGCCAGAGAAAATCGTGCTGCAACTCCGCGGGGCTCGGATGTTTGAAGCTGTATACCTGGCAACCTTGCGGGTTGACCCCCGACATCACATGCCTGATAGCGCCATCCTTTCCAGCTGCATCCATCGCCTGGAAGATCAGCAGGATGGCATGACTGTTGGACGCGTACAAAAGCTCCTGCCGCGAGCTTAGCTGCACAACGTGCTGTTCGAGGAGTTTTAGATAGTGCTGCTCCGACTTGTAAGCGGGCGCCACGTTCGTCGGCCACTTGCGCAGCCTGACCTCGTCTCCTTCGCGCACGCGAAAATCCTGTGGATTGATTTTCATTGTGATCCTCTGGGCGCTGCCGGGGAACTCAATCTTCCGATATCTCTCGTTCCGCCACCACCGACCTAAGGCACCAGCACGGCAGCGCCATCGAATCGCCCGGCGCGCAGATCGACGAGCGCCTGATTGGCCTGCTGCAGCCGATAGCGTGTGGTCTGGGTAACGATTCCAATCTCCGGCGCCAGGCGCAGGAAGTCGAGGCCGTCCTGCCGTGTGAGATTGGCGACCGACACGAGCTGCCGCTCCTCCCACAGCAGTCGATAGGGGAAGGCCGGAATGTCACTCATATGGATGCCGGCACAGACCACGCGACCACCCTTGCGCACCGCCTTCAGCGCCAGCGGGATAAGATCACCCAGGGTTGCGTAGATGATCGCGGCGTCGAGCGGCTCGGGCGGCATCTCCTCGGATCCGCCGGCCCATGTGGCGCCAAGGCTTCGGGCGAACGCCTGTGTGGCAGCATCGCCCGGGCGCGTGAAGGCGAATACCGATCGGCCCTGCCATCGTGCGGCCTGTGCCACGATATGAGCCGCGGCGCCGAACCCGTATAGTCCCAGCCTTTTACCGTCACCGGCGATCACGAGTGATCGCCAGCCGATCAGGCCGGCGCAAAGCAAAGGCGCGAGCGCCACATCGCCGCCGCTCTCACCGAGCGGAAACGCATAGCGCGCATCGGCAATCGTCGCGGTGGCGAAACCGCCGTCGCGCGTATAGCCGGTAAAGAGCGGGCTGTCGCAGAGATTTTCCTGGCCGCCGATACAATACGGGCACACCCCGCAGGTATGACCCAACCAGGGAATACCGACGCGCTGGCCAATGCGCAGTCCGTCCACGCCTGGCCCGATGGCATCGATCCGACCGACGATTTCATGACCGGGAATGATCGGCAACTTCGGATTGGGCAGCTCGCCATCGACGACGTGCAAGTCCGTCCGGCAAACGCCGCAGGCGGCCACCCGAACGCGGATCTCACCGGGTCCGGGCGACCGATCCGGAAGCTCCGACCATTCCAGAGGGCCGCCCAGCTCCTTCAGCACCATCGCGTGCATCGCACTCTCCAATCGGGTGGATCCCAGGTGCCCCTACCGCATCGAGTCCCCGGTTGACCTGCGTACGCCAGCGTTACAGACCGCTTGGGGCTCGATGCCCATGCGGTAGTCCCGGCGAGGAGATAGAGTTGCTTGAAACCATCGCAATACTGCTGTTGATTGTCTGGTCGCCGGGGATGGTGTCTTCGCACACCTTCGGCGGCTTGATCCATATTCTTCTGGTGGTCGCAGTCGTCGTGGTGTTGGTGCGCGTGATCCGCGGCCGCCATCCGCCGTGATCGCCGCCGCCAATGATCGCTCGGGCCAGTTCTGCCGGACTATCGGCCACGCGAATGCGTCGGCAACGACGGCATGGATCGCGACGGCGATGCTGGTCGATAGGCGCGATGTGGTGCCGCATGGGAATCCGCTCGCCCCTGGTCGCCCCCGCGTCGCGGCGGCCCGACACCGTAGCCGGGTCCCCATCCGCCGTAGTCGTAGCCACCAGGCTCATAGAGGTCCACAGCGTATCCGACGCCGACTCCGCCACCATATCCGCCACCATATCCGCCGCCAGCCACGCAACCAGCAACAGCCGCGAATAGCACCACGATCAGTCCGCGCATCGACCGGCGGCTCACCAGGATTTTCATTTCGCGCTCTCCTTGCTGTCGGTGTCGGTCCACTCCAGCAATCCGAACGGCGCGCCCGCCGGATCGGCCACCACTGCGGTCAGGCCACCGTGCCGATCGGGGAACGGCTTCACGAGCACGCGACCTCCAAGCGCCTCCACCCTGGTGGCCGTGTCGGTGGCACTGTTGACGCGCACGAAATTGAGCCAGTGCGGATGCCGCTTGGCGACGTCGGCAGGCAGCGTATTCAGGCTGGCTCGCGCGTAATCATCAGTGGACAGCAGGATGTGCGTCGAGCCGTCGTTGCTCGGAATCTCGAAGACTTCGTAGCCGAACACATTCTGATAGAACGCGGCGTCCGTGTCCGGATCACGCGTGATAACCGAGCTCCAGATCCACTCGCCGGGAGCCGCCAGTACGTCCTGCGGGTCGCCGCTGAACGATTGCATAACCGCGAATACCGCACCCTGCGGATCGGCGAACACAGCCTGCCGGCCGCGGTCAGGGTAACTACGTGGTGGCGAGAGCACCTTGCCGCCCTGGGCCAGGATGTGTCGCTCAGCTGCAGCGACATCCCGCACCGAAATAAAGGTGAGCCATGCCGGCTGCCGCCGCTCGCCGGGCGGCATGGCGCGCTGAAACATCCCGCCGGCGGGCCTGCCGTCAAGCAGCGCCACCGAATAATCGCCGCTCTCGGTGTGAATGTCGTTGAAGGTCCAGCCGAACAGCTCACCGTAGAAGCGTTTGGCGCCGGCGACATCGGGAGTCACGAGGTCCGCCCAGATCACCTTGCCCTCATGGTGTTCACTGCTCGCGGGCTGGACCAGCGGCGGCAGCACAAACGTCGCCGCAGCAGCGGCGGTCGCCATCATCGCAATGCTCGCCAGCACGCCAAGGCTCCATCGCGTCAGGAATCCGCCATGACCGCGGTATCGGCTTGTCATCGATATGTCTCCTGCTCGCACCTCTGATTCCCGCCAAGTGTACGCTCGGTCGCAGGCGGTAAAAAGTCGCGTTCGCATCGTCGAGCGATTCGTTGATGTTTTTCTCTGCCCGCTGCATCGCTGCCAGGCGACTCGGCGCCCCACCGGTATCTTCACTCCGCGCTGCTTGGCCTCAGACCGCAGCGACGACCGGCTTTTCCGGATGCCAGCGCCAATTGCGAACCTCCGGCATGTCCTGGCCGTGTCGATCGATGTACTGCTTGTGCTCGACGAGTGAGTCAGCCATCCGCTGTTTCAGATAATCGCCCCTGGTACCCAACCGCGGCAGACGATCGATCACGTCCTGTACCAGATGAAACCGATCCAGATCGTTCTGTACCCTCATGTCAAAAGCGGTCGTAATCGTGCCCTCCTCTTTATAGCCCCTGACGTGCAGGTTTCGATTGGTGCGGCGATACGTCAATCGGTGGATCAGCCACGGGTAGCCGTGGAATGCGAAGATGATGTGCTTGTCCCTGGTGAACAGGGCATCGTAGTCGGCATCGCTCAGCCCGTGCGGATGCTCGCCCTTGGATTGAAGCTTCATCAGATCGACGACATTGACGACCCTGATCTTGAGCTCGGGCAGATTCTTTCGCAGGATGGAAACGGCCGCCAGTACCTCCAGCGTCGGTGTGTCGCCGCAGCAGGCCAGCACGACATCCGGCTCACTACCCTGGTCGTTACTGGCCCACGGCCAGATGCCGATCCCTTCGGTACAATGCACGACCGCGGCGTCCATCGTCAGCCATTGCGGCAGGGCGTGCTTTCCGGCGACCACCACATTGACGTAGTGCCGGCTGCGCAAGCAATGATCGAACACCGACAGCAGACAGTTGGCGTCGGGTGGCAGATACACGCGCACGATATCTGCCTTCTTGTTTATGACGTGATCGATGAAGCCCGGATCCTGGTGCGTGAAGCCGTTGTGATCCTGCTGCCAGACGTGAGAGGCCAGCAGATAGTTCAAGGATGCGATCTTTCGGCGCCACGGCAGCTGCGAGGTGACCTTCAGCCATTTGGCGTGCTGACTGAACATCGAGTCCACGATGCGGATGAAGGCCTCATAGCTGTTGAACAGACCATGGCGACCGGTGAGCAGATAGCCTTCGAGCCATCCCTCGCACTGATGCTCGCTCAATGCCGAGTCGAGCACGCGGCCATAGGGCGCGAGGAACTCATCGTCGCTTTCCTGTCGGGCCTGCCACTGCCGATCGGTCACCGCAAACACCGCGCCCAATAGATTGGACACGGTCTCGTCGGGGCCAAAAATCCGAAAATTGCGCCGTTCCTGATTGAGCCTCACGACATCGCGCAGGTATTTGCCCAACACCTGCGTATCCTGCGCTTCGACGCTGCCGGGCGCCGGCACCTGCAGGGCATGCTCATGGAAGTCCGGCATGCGCAAATCCCGCAGCAGCATGCCACCGTTGGCGTGAGGATTGGCGCCCATGCGGCGCTCGCCCTTGGGCGCCAGTGCCGCCAGTTCCGGCCGCAGACGGCCGTGCTCATCGAACAACTCCTCGGGCCGGTAGCTCTTCATCCAACTCTCGAGCTGCTCGACATGCTGCGGGTGGGCGGCATCGACCAGCAGCGGCACCTGATGCGACCGAAAGGTGCCTTCGATCTTCAGGCCGTCGACCATTTTGGGCCCCGTCCAGCCCTTGGGCGACCTGAGCACAATCATGGGCCAGCGCGGCCGCGTGGCATCATTGTTATTGCGAGCATTGATTTGGATACGCCGGATATCGGCCACGGCCCGGTCCATGGTCGCGGCCATTAGTTGATGCATTCGATGCGGTTCATCGCCCTCGACGAAATACGGCGTCCAGCCGCAGCCGCGCAGGAATTGCTCCAGTTCCTCGTGCTCGATCCGCGCCAGCACGGTCGGATTGCTGATCTTGTAGCCGTTGAGGTGCAGAATCGGCAACACCGCGCCGTCGGTGATCGGATTGAGAAACTTGTTGGAGTGCCATGCGGTCGCAAGTGGGCCGGTTTCGGCTTCGCCGTCGCCCACGATGCAGGCAACGATCAGGGCGGGATTGTCAAATGCGGCGCCGAAGGCATGGCTGAGCGAGTAGCCGAGCTCACCACCCTCGTGGATCGACCCGGGGGTCTCAGGCGCAACGTGACTGGAAATTCCACCGGGGAATGAGAACTGCTTGAACAGCTTTTTCAGGCCGGCCTCATCCGTGGTGATGTTCGGATACACCTCGCTGTAGGTGCCTTCGAGATAGGTATTGGCCACCAGCGCCGGACCGCCGTGACCGGGACCCGCGATGTAGATCATGTTGAGGTCGTTGTTGTTGATGACCCGGTTCAAGTGCAGGTAGATGAAGTTCTGACCTGGCGTGGTACCCCAATGTCCGACCACCAGCGGTTTGACGTGCGCCAACGTCAACGGCTCCCGAAGCAAGGGATTGTCGAAGAGGTAAATCTGGCCAGCCGACAGATAGTTGGCCGCGCGCCAATAGGCATTCATCCGCAACAGCAGCTCCTCCGGCAGCGGCTGTTGCGCTTGGAGCATATATTCATCGGCCATGGCAGTGTTCCTTGCACGTCCTCGCGGCAGGCGGAGCCTGCCGAGGACGTCTCGTTGGGAGATCTGGACCCGATAGCCCGGGATCGCGCTGCACAACAGCCGCTGCCGCAGAAGTTAGGCAGACCAGACGCCGATGGTCTGCAACCAGACACCCAGACAGAATCATCGCTGCCATAGAATGTGGCCGTCCTCGAGCGGGATGGCAACGCCGTCGAAGCACGGGATCAATCGCGGCGTATAGTCGGTCTGCGGGCGCGTCCCCGGTACCGTGCCGCTATACACATAGGCGCCGGTGACCCCCGCCGCTGGGCCCGCCCGCGTCATTGGATATACCGCGACGTCACCGTCGCCCGCCGCCTCGGCATAGAGTTCGACGCGAACGCTATCAGGCTCGAGTTCGGACAGAGCGACCTCGACCTCGAATACATATCCCTGCGCGGTCGTTTCGATCTTCACCTTGCCAAAGCGCAGCGTCTCCCAATACCGATTCAGTCGGCGCCGCCACTCGACGATCTGCTGGACCTTCCTGCCCTTGTCTGCAACCCGCTGGCGGTAGAGGCTGGACGCCGGCAGGTAATGCTGTTCAGTGTATTCGCGCACCGCCCGACTGCTGGAAAAGGTCGGCGTCAGGCGCGCCATGCTCTCCCGCATGCGGGCGATCCACGCGGTCGGAATGCCGGTCGCGTCGCGCGCATAGAACTCGGGGATCACGTCTCGCTCGAGCACATCGTAGAGCGCCGCGGCATCGGCGTCATCCCACGCCGGATCATCGCCATGATCCTGCCTGTCACCGATGGCCCAACCCACTTCAGGCCCGTAGGCTTCCGCCCACCAGCCGTCCAGTGTCGATAGATTCACCCCGCCGTTGACCAGAACCTTCATGCCACTCGTTCCGCAGGCTTCCCATGGACGCCGCGGCGTATTGAGCCAGACGTCGACGCCTTGCACCAATTGCTCGGTGAGCAGCAAATCGTAGTCGGCGAGGAAGATGGCGCGCTCACGCGCTTCGGATCGGCGGATGAATTGCGTCCACTGACGGATCAGATCTCGCCCACCCTCGTCGGCCGGATGAGCCTTACCGGCCAGAATCAACTGTACCGGGCGCTCAGGATGGTTCAACAAGCGCAACAGGCGCACCGGGTCGTGCAGCAGCAGATTCGGTCGCTTGTAGGTCGCGAATCGCCGTGCGAATCCGAGCGTCAAGACGTGCGGATCGAGCAGATGCCGCGCCGCTTCGACAGCCTCGGGCGAATCGCCGGAAGCCTCCAACTGCCGTGACAATCGGCCGCGCGCATAGCTGACCAACGACTCGCGGGTGCTATTGCGATAGCTCCACAGTTGCGCGTCGGTGACGTGGCGAATGTTCTCGGACTGGGACTGACTCTGCGCCCGCCAACGGTCTTTTCCACAAACGCCGGTCCACAGCGCATCGGACGCAGCTGAATCCCAGGACGGTGTGTGCACCCCGTTGGTGACGTATCGGACCGGCACCTCCCCCTCCGGCCAGCTGGGAAACAGAGAGCCAAAGATGCGGCGGCTGACTTCGCCATGCAGGCGGCTTACGCCATTGACCGCGCCGCTGCCGCGGATCGCCAGATACGCCATGTTGAAGCTCTCCGACCGATCCTGCGGGTTTCGACGGCCTAGGGCGAGCAAATCATCGATCGTGATGCCGAGCTTGCGCTGCGCGTGGCGGCCCAGATATTGATCGATGAGGCTCGGAGCGAATCGGTCAAAGCCGGCGGCGACGGCGGTGTGGGTGGTAAACAGGTTGCCCACGCGGGTCGCAGCCAGAGCGTCCTCGAAGGATTGTCCGGTCTGTGCCATCAGGGTCCTGGCACGTTCCAGCACGGCAAATGCGGCGTGTCCCTCGTTCAGATGACACACCTCCGGCTCCATGCCGAGGGCGGCGAGCAGGCGCCAGCCCCCAATTCCCAGCAGCAGCTCCTGTTGCAGCCGCATCTCCGTGCCGCCGCCATAGAGCTCGCCCGTAATGCCTCGCCAGGCCGGGAAGTTAGCGGCGTCGTTGCTGTCGAGAAGATACAGCTCGACTCTGCCGATCTGGACGTGCCAGGCGCGCAACCACACCGGGAAGCCCGGCAAATCGATCTCGATCCGCAGCCATTCACCATTGCGCCCGCGCAACGGGGTGATCGGCAATTGCCCCGGGTCGTTATAAGGGAACAGCGCCTGCTGAGCTCCATCCTTGTCAATCACCTGACGGAAGTAACCCTGCTGGTAGAGCAGTCCTACACCCACGACCGGCACCCCCAGATCGCTGGCCGCCTTGAGTTGATCTCCGGCGACATTTCCGAGTCCGCCGGAGTAGATCGGCAGCGCCTCGCTGAGCATGAATTCCATGCTGAAATAGGCGACGCGCGTCAACGGCGATTGCGGATAGCTGAGCTGAAACCATGCCGGGGCGTCGAGCTCCTGACGACGAGCGCGCACCAGCATCCCGACCTTGTCACGGAATTCCGCATTTGCCCACGCCTGCTTCAGCCGCTCGCGCGACACCGTCTGCAGCAAGACCCAGGGGTTATGCGTGTGCTCCCAGAGCTCGGAATCGAGCTGCTGCCACAATTCATCGGCCGCGTGATTCCACGACCAGCGCATGTCCAGCGTCAGCTCCGCCAGCGAATCGAAACCATCGATGTCCGTCGGCAGACGACTGAAGGTGATATCACCGAGGAGCGTCTGCTCGCTAGTCGGCATGGCTGATGGCATCAGGCGCTCGGCTCATCCCCATGCCTGCTCCGCTCATTGCGGCGCCGCCAGAGCCTCGCCTACGATAGCCTGCGCTTCCGCCAGCACGCGCTGCAGATGATCCGCTCCGCGGAAGCTCTCCGCATAGACCTTGTAGATATCTTCGGTCCCGGACGGGCGCGCCGCGAACCATCCATGCTCGGCGATGACCTTCAAGCCGCCGATCGATGCGCCATTACCCGGCGCCGCGGTGAGAATGCTCTGAATCGGCTCGCCAGCCAGTTGCCTCGACTTGACCCGTTGCGGTGAGAGCCTTCCGAGCAATATCTTCTGCGCGGGGGTCGCCTGCGCATCAACACGATCGCTGAGGCACTCACCGAACTCGCTCGTCAGCTCACGGTAGAGCGCGCCCGGGTCACGGCCCATGCGTGCGGTTATCTCCGCCGCGAGTAACGCCGAGACGATGCCGTCCTTGTCCGTCGTCCACACACTGCCATCCCGACGGATGAATGTCGCCCCGGCGCTCTCTTCGCCGCCGAAGCCCAGGGAGCCATCGAGCAACCCGTCGACAAACCACTTGAAGCCGACGGGAACCTCGTAGAGCCTGCGGCCGAGCTTTGCCGCCACCCGGTCGATCATCTGACTACTCACGATGGTCTTGCCGACTGCCGCGTCATGGCGCCATTGCGGCCGATTCTGGAACAGGTAGTAGATGGCCACCGACAGATAGTGATTCGGTGGCAGCAGGCCGGTACTGTGGGTAACGATGCCGTGCCGGTCATGATCGGTGTCGCAGCCGAATGCAATGTCGAATCGATCCTTCAGAGCGATCAATCGCTGCATCGCGTAGGACGAGGATGGATCCATTCGGATCCGGCCATCCCAGTCCACGGTCATAAAGCGGAATGTCGGATCGACCTCATCGCTGACGACCGTGAGATCGAGTTCGTAGCGCTCGGCGATGGGAGCCCAGTAGTGCACGCCGGCGCCGCCAAGCGGGTCCACTCCCATGCGGATTTTCGCGCCACGAATTGCGTCCATGTCGATCACGTTGCCGAGGTCGCCCACGTAGGCACCGATGTAATCATGGCGATGCGTCGTCGAGCTGCGCCGCGCCTGGTCCAGTGAAAGTCGGTCGATGCCGCGCAGAGCGTCGGCCAGAAGCTCGTTGGCGCGCGTCTGGATCCAGCCGGTGACGTCGCTGTCCGCCGGTCCGCCGTTGGGTGGGTTGTACTTGAATCCGCCAGCATCGGGCGGATTGTGCGATGGGGTAATGACGATGCCGTCGGCAAGTCCCGATTGCCGCTTGCGGTTATAGCAAAGAATGGCGTGCGACACCGCGGGGGTCGGGGTGTATTCGTCCTTCGCTGCGAGCATGACCTCGACCCCGTTCGCGGCCAGCACCTCGAGCGCGCTGGCGAGGGCGGGCTCGGACAGCGCGTGGGTGTCCATTCCAAGAAACAACGGGCCGTCGGTACCATGCTGTTTACGGTACTGGCAGATGGCCTGGCTGATCGCCAGCACGTGCCATTCATTAAAACTATTCTGGAACGGACAGCCGCGATGCCCCGAGGTGCCGAACGTGACTTTTTGTTCCGCTATCCCGGGATCAGGCCGATTGGTGTAATACGCGGTGATCAACCTGGGAACATTGACCAGCATCTGCCGAGACGCCGGCTGACCTGCCAATGGATTTATTCGCTCGTTACTCATGGTGTGCCCATATCATAGCTGCCTAATTCGCCAATAGCGTCGATCGACAGATCGGCCGGAGGGTAGGCGGCGACGATGTTCGCTCAGGTCAGCTTGCACCGCGTCGTTGTCCAGCAAGGTGTTGTCGACATCGAACAGGACAACGAGGCGGGCGGGCGAACTCATGCTGATTTCCGTGCGCAATCCACGACCATGTTATTGCAGTAGCTCAGTGGCCATGGTCGGTTGCCCTCTGGCAGTGTTCGGGCCAACCAGACCGCGGGTTCTGAAGAAATCCTCCCGTGTCGACGATGGACGTTCAGGTCGCCACGGAATCGGGAAGCAGGCGATCGTATTCCTTCTTGACAACCGCATAGCACTCGCAAGTGCGGCGTTCGAGGCCGGCGCGGTCCAATATCGTAATGTGGCCACGTTGGTAGCGAATCAGTCCGGCCTTGTGCAATTGACCGGCTGCTTCGGTCACGCCTTCGCGCCGCACGCCCAGCATATTGGCGATCAGCTCCTGGGTCATCACCAGCTGGTTGGATCGCAGGCGGTCCAGGCTCAGCAGCAGCCAGCGGCAGAGTTGCTGATCGAGTGTATGGTGCCGATTGCATACCGCGGTCTGCGCCATCTGGGTAATGAGTGCCTGGGTGTACCGCAGCAGCAGGTGCATCACCGGACCGGCCCGGTTGAACTCCTGCATCATCAGGTGCGCCTTGAGCCGAAGCCCCTGACCGGCGCTTTGCACGACCGAGCGGCTCGGCGTCGATTCGCCTCCCATGAACAGCGAGATGCCGACGATGCCTTCGTGCCCGACGACCGCGATTTCGGCCGAGGCTCCGTTCTCCATCACGTAGAGCAGCGAAATGATCGATGTAGTCGGAAAGTAAACATGGCTCAGCCGGGTTCCCGACTCGTAGAGCACCTGGCCGAGCGGCATGTCCACGGATTCCAGCTGTGGCAGCCAGCGCGCGCATTCGGCATCGGGCAGGGCTGCCAGCAGTAGGTTCAGCTTTGTGTCGGCGGCTACCAAGGCCATCCGCATCTCCCAGTCGGTCCGGGCTGCGCGTGCAACCACCGCGGAGCTCATCTTTCCAACGCGTCCACACGCGCCATCTGCGATAGCGTACAGGCATGCGATCCAGCCTGCACCTCCGGTGCTGCCAGGGGTACCCACATCAACATATGCAGCTTCTCCGATCCGGATTGAGCGCCGGTTGCACGCCCCGACGACACCGACGCCTGACGTCCGGCGCAGCTCCGGCTACCAATCACGGCGGGAACTTTTTACAATATGCCCCGAAGCGGCAACGCGCCCAGGCCCGCGAGCTCATACTGGTAGCATACCATCTGGCCACCGAGCGCTGACCGCGTTGCGCTGGGAAGCACGGCTGTCACAACCAAGGATCCATGTCATGAAAAAAACTACCGCCGCGACCAGGCAAGACCTCGTGCGCCGGCGCAACGCCCCGCTGGGGACCCCTACCGATTTGACGGCGGCGGCAACCCGGGACATCGCCGGGGGCATGAACGCCATCCTGGCGGATGTGTTCGCATTGTATCTGAAGACCAAGAATTTCCACTGGCACATGAGCGGCCCGCATTTTCGCGATTACCACCTGCTGCTGGATGAGCAGGCCGATCAGATCTTCGCGATGGCCGATCCGATCGCCGAGCGCGTCCGCAAGCTCGGTGGCTCCACCCTCAGGTCGATCGGCCACATCGCCCGCACTCAACGACTGCTGGATAACGATGCCGAGTATGTCGAACCTTTGGACATGCTCGCCGAATTGCGCGATGACAATAAGACTCTCACGGCGGCCCTCCGCGAGGTCCATGATTTGTGCGATAAGCACCGCGACATCGCCAGCGCCAGCCTGATCGAGGTGTGGGTCGACGAGACCGAGCGTCGCGCCTGGTTTCTGTTCGAAGCGTCCCGCGGCGGGGATGCCACTGGCCATTGAGCCCGCGACAGCCGCCGCGCCACGACGGCCAGCTTGTGCGTCGTCGCCATCAGCGCCGGCTGGGAGCCCAGGCACGCCTCGAACGACCGCGCCCGAATGCGCGTAGCGGCCAGCGGCAACGAGCATACCGAACAATGCGACGCAGAGCCCGCTGCGGTGCAGAAACCGTGGAAGTCATGGGCTGCGCCAAGAACTCGAAAGTGGCTGCTGGCCGGGCCTTCGACGGGTCCATCATCCGCTCAAGGCGCCGGTTCGCGAAAGCCAAGCAGGCCCGCCCGCATTGCTGTACGGTAGGCTTGGCTCGTGATCTTTCGGCTTGTCTGCCTTGGGCCTGCTGCGCCGTCCCGGCGCGCGCGCTTGCGCCCAAAGTCTGCCACCTCAGAAGCATCGGCGAACCAGGAGGCGGGTCTTCCTGCCGATGTGCGCTTTGCGCTTGTGAGTGAGTACACCACTGTGACCAAACTATTCGTTGGCAATCTACCCTTTACGGCGACCGAGGCCTCGGTGCGCACGCTGTTCTCGGCCCATGGACAAGTCGAGAGCGTCGCGCTGATCACGGATCGCGATACCGGTCGCCCGCGCGGCTTCGGTTTCGTCGAGGTGTCGAGTGCCGATGCTTCGCGCGCCATCCAGGCTTTGAACGGGACCGACTTCGAAGGCCGCGCGCTCAAGGTCAACGAGGCGCACGAACGCGAGCGCTCGGCCGGCGATCGCCACGGAGGCGCGCGCCGCTGATGAGGTCGCCATCGGGCGATCTTCACTTACAGAACATCGACCCGCGGTCGGAAATTTCCGCTTTGGCTCGATACCCCCTTTACATGTCTACCAGGTGCAGCAATGTTTATCCCGAAAATGAGTACAGACGCCCTCGATGAGGGCAAGTGGTACATGATGGTGGTCGAGGGCAAGACTACCCCTCGCCGCACCGGCTACTGCGCGGGGAGCTGTAGCGGGCACAGCACCGAGGCAGAAGCCAGCGAACACTTTCTGCAGTACCAGTTGGATCGGGAAGTTGACCTGTGGCTCGCCCGGCGCGGTGAGCGCGCCTGCGCAATGTGCGGCGAGCCGACGACGCTAAGGGCGCGGCTCGGTCGCAACACCGAGTTGATCGTGCTGTGCAGGCGTCATCAATCCACCATCAGCCTGCAAACCCTGGCTCGGCGCCGGGCACCCAGCCTGGCTGCGCAGGTCGCGTAGACCTTATCCTCTCGCGGCGAAGCGTGGGAATCATGGGCTGGCGCAAGACCGGAACCTTCCACGCGCCTCAGGAAATCCTGGTCATGACCTGCGATGTCTGCGAACGCGACATCGGCTTCGAGGACGGAAGCAGGCCGCGAGCGCATTACGAGATCGCCCGCCTGCCGAATCCGGGCGCATTGCACGAACAGAACCCAGCGGCCTATGTGTGCTCGCCTGAATGCTTGCGGGCATTTGCCGCCAAGGCGTCCAGCATTCCGGACCGGCTGCCGCCACGAGAAGAAGGATCCAAGCCGCACGGCAAGCCGCCGACGTAGCCCCTTTCAGCTGCGGAGCGGTGCCGAAGCTGCCGCGGCCAAGGCTGCGGGCGCAATCACGAATTCGTCGCGGCTTTGCGGCGGGACGTAAGGCAGTACTTCCAGCACCTCGCCGGCCGCAATGCGCTGCTGCGTCCGCCGCCAGAACCCGGGTTGATACAGGTCGGCGTGTGCCCGCAGGAACTCCTCGCGCAGCGCGCCCGACATGCCCAGGAAACTCAGCAAGGTCTCCGGAAAAACGTCGCGGTCGCCGACAAAAAACCACGGCTCCGCGCGCATCTCGTCCTCTTCGCACTGGGGCTCGGGAAGATCGCGGAATTGGCAGTCGGACACGCGGCACAATTCATCATAATCGTAGAACACCACGCGCCCATGGCGCGTGACGCCGAAGTTCTTGAGCAGCAGATCGCCCGGAAATACATTGGTATACGCCAGATCGCGGATCGCCCGGCCATAATCCACTGCCGCGCGCCGTGCGGCCGCCTCCGGCGCGTCGCGTAGAAAGATATCCAGCGGCGTCACGCGCCGTTCGATGTAGAGGTGGTCGAAGATGAGATCGCTGCCCGCCACGTGCACACTGTCGCCGGCCTCGGCGCGTAGTTCGTCCAATAGCGGTGCGGAGAATCGAGCCACCGGGAAGCGCAAGCGGCGAAACTCCTGCGCATCGATAAGTCTGCCGGCGCGGTCGTGCCTGAAGACGAAGCTGTACTTGGCCATGACGTCTTTTTTCGAAACATTCTTTAGCTCTGCGATGCGGTCACGGATCACCTTGAAGACGACGTCGAATGACGGCAGCGTGAAGCAGATCATGACCAGACCGCGCTGGCCTGGCGCCGGCACAAACTCGTCGTGGCTGGTCGACAGGTGTCGGAACAGGCTGCGGTGTCGCTCCGTCTTACCCTGCGCCGCCCGACCCAGCACCGTAAACAGCTCGCCGGCTGGTTTTAGCGGCATCAGCGCCTTCAGAAAGGCCACCGTGTCCGCGACGCGCTCCAGATCGACGTGAAAGTACGAGCGCGCAAAGCCGAACAGGATGCTCAGCTCATTTTCGGCCATCATTGTGGCGTCGACGACGACTCCCACTTCGGTGCTGCGCAGAGCGATCGCAATGGGCGTGGTAGCTTTGCGCGCGACCATGCGACCAACCAGATAGGCGCGCGTGGACTGGTAGAAGATGGCGTCGATGACTTCGAGTGACTCGATGTGGCGTAGCTCGCCGTGCTGCCACAGGATCCGCTCCAGGGCTGATGCGACTACCCATGCACTGGCATCCAGATCGACCCAAGCTGCCCCGATGGGCTGAGACTCGAGCAGCCTCTTGATCAGCAGCGTCAGCTCGCCCTGCATTTTGTAGACGCGCGTGACTCTATTCGGCTTCGCCGTCGCCAGCGGATTCAGATCGGTGGCCACGAACTCGATGTCCGGCGACACGCCGACGGTGCCGAACAATTGCCGCGTGACCGAGCTGAAGAAGGTCTTGCAGAACTCGTTGTCCGGCAACCCTTCCGTCAGATTGGAGAAATGTCGCTTGACCTCGACCCACAGCGGGCGCTGGCGCACGTTCTCGCCCAACGCGCCTTCGAGCTCAGCCACTGTCGCCTGCACGAACCGTTCGTACAGCTCGATGCGCTCGACTGCGTCTTGCTGGCTGCCATTCCAGTCGCGCGCCGCGAAACGACTGATCGCGCGTTGCGTCACCTCCCGAAAGCGGGCGTTGTAGCTCAGGAAGGCTTCGACCACCAGCTGTGCGCAGCGCATCCCATACAGCGCCGATTCGAAAGCATGCGCAATCTCGCCGTCACCGGGCGCCGGGCGCCCCGCGCCCATGACGGTCGAGCCGATCGAGGGTTCAGGGTAATCGACGCGCATACCTGTGGTAGCGGCCGCTCGGCCTTAGGTCAGGCCGAGCAGAACTGCTGCTCCTCGGTACTGCCGGTGAGTGCGGTGGTCGAGGACATCCCGGCAGAGATGGTCTGCGTGACATCGTCGAAATAGCCGGCGCCAACCTCGCGCTGGTGCTTAGTCGCGGTATAGCCGCGCGCTTCCGCAGCGAACTCGGCCTGTTGCAGCGCGACGTAGGCCGTCATGTGGTCGCTCTTGTAGCCATGGGCCAGCTCGAACATCGAGTAGTTCAGCGCATGGAACCCGGCGAGGGTAATGAACTGGAACTTATAGCCCATCGCCCCGAGTTCGCGCTGGAACCTGGCAATCGTGAAGTCATCGAGCTTGCGCTTCCAGTTGAAGGACGGTGAGCAGTTGTAGGCCAGCATTTTTCCCGGGTACTGCCGATGGATGCCCTCAGCAAAGTATTTGGCCTCTGCCAGATCCGGACGCCCGGTCTCGCACCAGATCATGTCAGCGTATGGCGCATACGCCAGACCGCGCGCGATCGCCTGATCGAAGCCTGCGCGCACGTGGAAAAACCCTTCCGCGGTGCGGGCCTTCGAGGGATCGATGAAGCGCCGATCGCGTTCATCGACATCGGCGGTCAGCAAAGTCGCTGATTCCGCATCCGTGCGCGCAACCAGCACCGTCGGCACATTGCAGATGTCGGCAGCCAGGCGCGCGGCGACCAGCTTGTTGATGCCTTCCTGCGTCGGCACCAGCACTTTGCCGCCCATGTGACCGCACTTCTTGGCTGACGATAGCTGATCCTCGAAATGCACCCCGGCGGCACCCGCCTCGATCATGGCCTTCATCAGCTCGAACGCGTTCAACACGCCGCCAAAGCCGGCTTCAGCGTCCGCGATGATCGGTTTGAGCCAGTCGATACTGTCATCGCCCTCGGCGTGATGCAGTTCGTCGGCACGGCGCAGCGTGCTGTTGATGTGGCGCACAACCGCCGGCACCGAGTCCGCCGGATACAGCGATTGATCCGGATACATCTGCCCGGCGAGATTGGCGTCGCCGGCAACCTGCCAGCCAGACAGATAGATCGCATCCAGGCCCGCCTTGACCTGCTGCATCGCCTGATTGCCGGTCAGTGCGCCGAGCGCGTTGACGAACGGCTTATCGTTCAGATAGCGCCAGAGCTTCTGCGCCGTGAGACGCGCAATCGAATGCTCAATCGGCACGGTGCCGCGCAATCGCACGACATCTTCAGGCATATAGGCGCGCGTGATCCCACGCCAGCGCGGACTGTCGTGCCAGTTGCGCCGCAGCTCCTCGGCACTGGCCAGCGTTCGTTGTTGCGTCATCTGTCCATGCTCCTGTGCACCGCGACCGATCAGCCCAGCAGTTCGTATGCGGGCAGGGTCAGGAAATCGTCAAACGTCTCGCTCTTGACCATGGCGGAAAACAGCCGCGCCGCGGTCGGAAATACCCCGGCCAGCATGCGGGCAGCCCCCACCTCACCGTGTATGCGTTCGATCTCCTCGGTCAGCGTTTGATCGAACCGCGCCAGGGAAATCACCCTGCCATCGATGGTGCGCGCTTCGTGCTGCAGCCATTGCCACAACTGCGCCCGGCAGATCTCCGCCGTGGCCGCGTCTTCCATCAGGTGGTAGAGCGGCACGCAGCCATGGCCGCCGAGCCAGGCCTCGATGTACCGCAGACCGACGCGAATGTTTTGACGCAGGCCGGCATCGGTGATCGCGCCCTCCGGCACCCGCAACAGATCGGCCGCCGTGACCCTGACGTCATCGCGCTTCACGTGCAGCTGATCGGGACCGGGCATTACGGCGTCGAAGACTTCGGTCGCGATCGGAGCCAGCGCCGGATGCGCGATCCAGGTGCCATCGTGACCCGCGCGCGCCTCGCGCAGCTTGTCCGCCCGGACCTTGAGCATCGCGGCCTCGTTCGCCTGAGAATCCCCGCGGATCGGGATCTGTGCCGCCATGCCGCCGATCGCATGCGCGCCGCGCCGATGACAGGTATGGATCAACAGGTCGACGTACGACTTCAGAAACGGCGCTTCCATGGTCACCGCGCCGCGGTCGGGCAGCACGGCATCGCGACGGTTTTTGAACTTCTTGATGAAGCTGAAGATGTAGTCCCAGCGCCCGCAGTTCAAGCCGGCCGAGTGCTCGCGCAGCTCGAACAGGATCTCGTCCATTTCAAAGGCGGCGAGAATGGTCTCAATCAACACCGTCGCCTTGATGGTGCCGCGCGGTATGCCGAGCTGGTCCTGCGCCGCGTTGAATACATCATTCCACAGGCGCGCTTCCAGATGGCTCTCGAGCTTGGGCAGATAAAAGTACGGTCCGGTACCGTTGCGGGCCAGGGCTTCGTGATTGTTTGCCAGATACAGCGCGAAATCGAAAAGTGCGCCCGATACCGCCTGGCCGTCGACCTGCACGTGCTTTTCCGGCAGATGCCAGCCGCGCGGACGGACGATCAATGTGGCGATCTTGTCATTGAGCCGATAGCTCCTGCCTGAGCTGGGATCGGTGTAGGTGATCCGGCGCTGGATGGCGTCGCTCAGGTTGATCTGGCCATGAATCAGATTCTCCCAGGTCGGTGAGCACGAATCCTCGAAGTCGGCCATGAACGTGCGCACCGGAGCATTCAGGGCGTTGACGATCATCTTGCGATCATCCGCGGGGGCGGTGATTTCCACGCGGCGATCGGCCAGATCAGCGGGCACCGCGGCGATGCGCCAGTGACCGGCGCGTATAGGCGCCGTCTCCGGCAGAAAGTCCGGCAGCAGGCCGCGATCGATTTCCGCCTGGCGCCATTGCCGCATCGCCAGCAATTGCAGGCGGCGCGCATTGAAACCGCGGTGCAGGCTCGCCAGCAGTTCCAATGCTTTGGCGGTGAGCACCTCATCGCCGCGCTCGACCAGCCGGCGGCTGACGTCGATTGCGGGCCCGGTGTCCGGCTTATAGCTCGACGAGTCCTGGAGCGCGTACTGCAGCTGTGGGTTCATGCGAAGCAGCATAGCTGCCCCAGGGAGCAATATTTGACTCCCAAAACTTCACAATGTAAATTTCACAGATACATGGCACACCTGCTCCGCAAGGGTCACTTTCTGGGCGCCAAGCTGCGCAATATCCGTAAGCGCAATGGCCTGACGTTGGAGGAGCTCTCGGCCCGCTGCATCCAGCTGAACGCCCAGATGGCGCCGTCGGTCTCCTATCTGAGCATGATCGAGAGCGGCAAGCGCATGCCCTCCGAGGACGTCTTGACGCTGCTGGCCGGCGTCTTCCAACGGGAAGTCGGCTGGTTTCTGGACGAACAGGTCGATGTCACCGACGCTACCGGTACGCCCCAGGCCGGCGGCGCGACGCGAGTGCCGCTCGAGCCGGCCTTTCTATTCTCCAAAGAGCTGCTGCAGGCCGCCATTCCCGAGCTGCTGTCGCAGACCGGTACCAGCGGCCGGCAGTTTGCGCATCTGCTGATCCGCTCGCATCAGGAGATGTCCCGCAACGATTTTCCCGATCTCGAGCGCACCGCCGAGAGCATCGGTGAGCGCAGACTGCCGTTGACAGTCGAGGATCTGACGCGCCTGGCCAAGCATCAGGGCCTGGAGCTACGCTGGTTTGAACGTCGCTCGGTGCTGATGCGCGATAACGACCAGGAGGTACGCAGCACGGTGCGCTCCTTCTTCGAGGCGCCGCACACCGTCTATCTGAACCAATCGCTACGCGCAGATCCGGCGCGGCTCAAATTCGACCTGGCGACGCACATTGGACATAAGGTGCTGCACGGCGGCGACGGCATGAAGTCGCCGCACGCGACCGGCGGCGAAATGGGCGGCAGTCCCGAGAGCGGATCGGAGACTGCGGGCCTGCGCGCGCAGGACGTGCTGCACGCCTGGCGCGACTTCGAATGCAGCTTCTTCGCCGGTGCGCTGCTGTGCCCGAAGATTCCGTTTCGGCGTTTTCTCGCCCGCAATCAGTACCGCGTCGAGCCCGCAACCAGACTCGAGCTCACACCCGCGGTCGTGATGCGTCGGATGACCAAGGTATCGCCGTATCCCTACTGGCACTTCTTCGATGCCTATCCGCCCGGCTACCTGCGCGCGGTATACCGCGGTAACGGCATTCCGCTGCCTTGGGGCAACATGGCGCAGGTCAGCGATCCTTGCCCCCAGTGGGCGGTTTTTCGCATGATTGACGGCGAGCAGAAGGAATCCGGCTCGCAGATCTCGGTGCTGCGCGACCAGGATCGCTCGCTGCTCTACTGCTGCCACTCCATGCGTACGCGCGACATGGCCGGCAATTTCCATGTTCTTTCGGTTGGCATCGATCTGGCCCCGGCTCTGGATGCCAATGGCGCCAATTCCACCGAGATCGTCGCCGCGATCACCGACGAATGTCTGCATCGACGCGGCGACGCGGCCATTCTGGGCCCCGCCGCGCAAGCGCTGCGCGCCGCTGCGCGCGTGTTGAACATCGCCTGGATCGAGGAGGCCCTGGCACACCCTGCGCGCATCATCTGTCCGCGCAGCAGTCGCTGCCCGCGTCCGGATCGCTGTGAATCAGCGCTGCCCTCCAAGGCCCGCGAAATCACGGACATCCGCGCCGAGATCCTCGGACGATGCGAGCTGCTGCGAAAGTGACTGGCCGCGCTGTCAGGCTCTAGCTCCTGGCACGGATAAGCCGCTCCAGCTCCGGCACGATCTGGAACAGATCGCCGACCAGGCCGATGTCGGCCACTTCAAAGATCGGCGCTTCACTGTCCTTGTTGACGGCGACGATGGTGCGCGCATCCTTGATCCCGGTCAGATGCTGAATGGCACCCGAGATGCCCAGCGCAACGTACAGCTCCGGCGCAATGATCTTTCCGGTCTGTCCGACCTGCAGCTCGTTCGCCGCGTACCCGGCGTCGACCGCCGCACGTGAAGCCCCGACTGCGGCGCCGAGCGCATCGGCCAATCGGTACAGCAGCTGAAAATTCTCGGCGCTCGCGAGCGCCCGCCCGCCGGATACCACCCGAGTCGCGCTCTGCAGATCCGGTCGGTCGGTGTTGGCGCCGGAGCGCGAGACGAAGCGGGTGTGCGTCGGCAGCGTCGCCTCGACCTGTGCTCGCTCGATCGCCGCCTGACCGCCGCCGGCGGCGGGTTGAAACGAGGCGGTGCGTACGGTCGCCACGACGATGCGCCCGCCCGGGGCTTCCACCGTTACGATGGCGTTGCTGGCGTAGACCGGCCGGCGAAACCGATAAGCCGACTCCACCGCCATGACATCGCTGATCTGACCGACGCCGAGCAGCGCCGCGATTCGCGGCATCAGATCCTTGCCGAAGGTGGTCGAGGGTCCGAACAGGTGCGTGTAGCCGCGCCCCAGTGCTGCGATCTGCGGCGCCATCACCGCCGCGAGCGCCTCGCTGTTCTCCGCTCGCTCGAGCATCAGCACGCGCCGCACGCCGCCCAGGGTGGCCGCCTCGGCCGCCACCGGGCCGGCATCGGCGGCGAGCACGGCAATATCAATCTCGACATCTCCGATCGCCTGCACGCAACTCACGCACTTGGCGGTGCTGGCGTTGAGCTTGCCCTGAAAATGTTCGGCAATGATCAGAGCCTTGTTCATCTATAGAACCCCGCGCTGCTGCAGCGCTGCGATCAGCTCGGCCGCATCCTTGACCATCACCCCCCGCGCGCGCGGGGCTGGCGGCTCGAACTTCAAGCTGCGTATGCCCTGCGCCGGCGCGGCGACGCCGAGCTCGGCCAGGGTGGTGACATCGAGCGGCTTCTTTTTGGCTTTCATGATATCGGGCAGCTTGATGTAGCGCGGCTCATTGAGGCGCAGGTCCGTAGTCACGACCCCGGGCAGATCAATTTCGATCGTCTCCAGCCCCGCATCGACCTCGCGCGTCACGCGCGCGCGGCCGGCTTCGAGCTCGAGCTTCGAGGCATAGGTGGCTTGCGGCCGATCCCACAGCGCCGCCAGCATCTGCCCGGTCTGGCCATTGTCGTCATCGATCGCCTGTTTGCCTAGAATCACGAGCTGCGGCTGGTGCTTTTGCACCAGTTTCCACAGCACCTGCGCCGCGGTCAGCGGCTCGACCGGGCTGTCCACCTGCACCAGCAGCGCGCGGTCGGCCCCCATGGCCAGCGCGGTGCGCAGCTGCTGTTGGGCTTCGGCCGGGCCAATGCTGATGGCGATGACCTCATTCGCAAGATTGCGCTCCTTGATGCGCAGTGCCTCCTCCAGCGCAATCTCGTCGAACGGGTTGATGCTCATTTTGACCCCATCGGTCACGACGCCGGAACCGTCCGGCTTCACCCGCACGCGCACGCTGAAGTCGATGACACGCTTTATACCTACGAGAATCGGGCTCATGCTGTACAGATTCCGGTGTGAATCAGCGCCGACATCATATCGTTGACGGGCATGGCCTCGAGCGCGGCGCGGTCGGAAAAGCGTCGCAGGATCTGCTCGGCCTGCTCGTCGCCGAAATGCTCGCGCACGCTGGCTGCGAATTTGCGCTCGAGCAGCGGCAGTCCCTCGGCGCGCCGCAGACGATGCCCGATCGGATAGTCCACCGCGACCCGGCGAGTGCCCTGCCCGTCGCGAAAAAACACCTGCACGGCGTTGCCGATATAGCGCTTGGCCGGGTCGTAGTAGTCGCGCGTGAAATCGCGATTCTCAACCACCTGCATTCTGGCGCGCAATGCATCGACGCGCGGATCGCTTGCCACCTCGCCCTCATAGTCCGACGCGCTCAAACGGCCGAAGATGAGCGGCACCGCCACCATGTACTGAATGCAGTGATCGCGGTCGGCTGGATTGTTCAGCGCTCCGGTCTTGTCGATGATGCGTACTCCCGGCTCCTGGGTTTCGATCACGATGCGCTCGATCTCGTCCAGCCGCGATGCCACGTCCGGATGCAGCGTCATGGCCGCCTCCACCGCGGTCTGCGCGTGAAACTCTGCAGGAAACGAGATCTTGAACAGCACGTTTTCCATGACGTAACAGCCAAATGGCTGCGGCAGAGCAAAGCTCTTGCCCTGGTACAGCACGTCGTAAAAGCCCCAGGTCCTCGCCGACAGCGCCGACGGATAGCCCATCTCACCGCGCAGTGCCAGCAGCGCATGCCAGACCGCCCGGCTGGTGGCATCGCCGGCGGCCCAGCTCTTGCGCGATCCGGTGTTCGGTGCATGCCGGTAGGTGCGCAGCGCGCCGCCGTCGATCCAGGCGTTGGAGACCGCATTGATGACCTGATCGCGCGTAGCGCCGAGCATCGCCGCGACCACCGCCGTCGACGCCACACGCACCAGCAGCACGTGATCCAGGCCGACGCGATTGAAGCTGTTTTCCAGCGCCAGCACGCCCTGGATCTCATGGGCCTGGATCATCGCCTGCAATAGCGAGCGCCCGGTGACAGGCTCGCGGCCGGTTTGCAATGCGGCGCGCGACAGATAGTCCGCCACCGCCAGAATTCCTCCCAGGTTGTCGGAAGGGTGGCCCCACTCGGCCGCCAGCCAGGTATCGTTGAAGTCGAGCCAGCGGATCATGGCGCCGATATTGAATGCCGCGGTCACCGGGTCGAGCTCATGTGTCGTGCCCGGTACCCGGGCACCGCCGCGCATGCCGGCACCGGGCACCACCGGACCGAGCAGCTTGGTGCAGGCCGGGAAGCGCAGCGCCTGCAAGCCGCAAGCCAGTGTGTCCATCAGGCAGTAATAGGCGGTCTCGCGCGCCAGCTCGCTCGGTGTCCGGTAGCCCAGCGCGTAGTCGGCAATGGCGGTCAGCACCGAATCGGGCGTTGATCGCTGGGCCGACTTGAAGTCTTGAGGCATCGCTGGTGGCGCCGGGACGGGCGCTTCAGGCTCGGTCACGCAGCGCGACGAACGGCAGATTTTCGGGTCCGATGTAATTCGCGCTCGGTCGAATGATCTTGCCGTCGATGCGTTGCTCGATGACGTGCGCCGCCCAACCCGCGGTACGCGCGATCACGAACAGCGGTGTGAACATCTCGGTCGGCACGTCCATCAGATGGTATGACACGGCTGAGAACCAATCGAGATTCGGAAACAGGTTCTTGACCGACCGCATGACCGATTCGATCCGCTCAGCGATCTCATAGAGCCGCATATCGCCCGCGGCCTCAGCCAACCGGTGCGCCACTCGCTTGATGACTTCATTGCGCGGATCGGCGATCGTGTAGACCGGGTGACCGAAGCCGATGATCACCTGCTTGTTGGCAACCCGCGCGCGGATGTCGGCCTCAGCCGCAGCGGGCGAGTCGTAGCGCTGCTGAATCTCGAATGCCACCTCGTTCGCACCGCCATGCTTCGGGCCGCGAAGCGCACCGATCGCACCGGTGACGCAGGAATACAGATCCGAACCGGTACCGGCGATCACGCGCGCGGTGAAAGTGGAGGCATTGAACTCGTGTTCGGCATAGAGGATCAGCGAGGTATGCATCGCTTTGATCCACAATTCGCTGGCCGGCTTGCCATGCAGCAGATGCAGGAAATGGGCGGCGATCGAATCGTCGTCGGTGCGCACCTCGATGCGTTGCCCGTGATGGCTGTAGTGATACCAATAGCACAGCATCGAGGGCAGGCTCGCAATCATCCGATCCGACAGCTCGCGCGCCGCCGGTGCCGCGTGCTCGGCGCTCTCCGGCTCGAGACATCCGAGCACCGACACGCCGCTGCGCAGCACATCCATGGGATGACTGCTCCGCGGCAGCAGCTCGAGCGCGCTGCGCAGCGCCGGCGGCAGTGCGCGCCATCGCTTGAGCTTGGCCTTATAGGCCGCCAGCTCGCGCCCATTGGGAAACTTCTCGTGGATCAGCAGATAGGCGATCTCCTCGTACTCGCAGCGGTCGGCGATATCGAGGATGTCATAGCCACGGTAGTGCAGATCGTTGCCGCTCAGGCCGACCGTGGACAGGGCGGTATTGCCGGCCACGATCCCCGACAGCGCTACCGATTTCTTCGCCACTTATCTGCCCTTCCCGGCGGCAAACAGCCGATCCAAATGCTGTTCGAAGGCGTCGTAATCCAGGTACTTGTACAGATCCGCTCGCGTCTGCATATGCTCGATCATGCTCTGCTGCGTGCCATCGCGACGGATGGCCTCGTAGGTCGCAAGCGCCGCCGCATTCATGGCACGGTAGGCCGCACAGCAATAGAGCACTATATCAACGCCCGCCGAGCCGAGCTCATCGCGGGTGTAGAGCGGCGTACGGCCGAACTCGGTGATGTTGGCGAGTATCGGCACGCCGACCGCCTGCTTGAAGCGCCGATATTGCCCGAGCTCGCTGATGGCCTCGGGGAAGATCATATCCGCCCCGGCTTCGACGCAGGCCACCGCTCGCTCGACGGCGCGCTCGAGTCCCTCGCTCGCGAGCGCGTCGGTACGGGCCATGATCACGAAGTCGCCATCGGCACGGGCATCGACCGCCGCCTTGACACGATCGACCATCTCCTCGAGCGGCACGATCTCCTTGCCGGGACGATGACCACAGCGCTTGGCCTGCACCTGATCCTCGATGTGCAGACCCGCTGCCCCGGCCTTGGCAAAACTACGCACCGTGCGTGCGATGTTAAACGCGCCTCCCCAGCCGGTATCGGCATCCACCAGCAGCGGCAAAGCGCAGACGTCGGTGATGCGGCGGATGTCGACCAGCACGTCATCCATGGTACTGATGGCCAGATCCGGCACACCCAGTGAATTGGCCGCCAGGCCTCCGCCGGAAAGATAGATCGCCCGAAAGCCGGTGCCCGCGGCCATGCGTGCGACATAGGCATTGATCGTGCCGACCACCTGCAGCGGCCGCTCGTCCCGGACCGCGGCGCGAAATCGCGCCCCGGCAGATAATGCGTTATCGCATGCCGTTTCCATCCGCCGAACCCTACACTAGCTGGCAAGCTTTATGGAACTGGTGAAAACCAAGGAGTGAAATGCAACTGTTCGGCGCGCGCGCTTTGAGCCACGCATGCCCGACAGGCAGCGGGGGATTTTAACCATGGGCTTGCAGACACGACTCATTGTCACCGGGAGCGCACCCGCGTGCCCTACCGACGTTCGGCGTTGATGCAGGATCGGCTGGCGGACAATCGCGCGCGGATCATGCGCTCGACGCGCCAACTGATCGCCCGTGGCGGCTTTCGCGCCGCGCAGGTCGCGGCCGTCGCGAACGCGGCGGGGCTGTCGACCGGCTCCATCTACCGCTATTTCCCATCCCAGGCACAGCTGTTCATCGAGGTGCTGACAGCGGCCGTGGCGCATGAGATCGGGCTGCTCGAGCGCATCACCGCCGCCCCGGGTGCGGCGGCCGTGCGACTGAAGAACGCGGTCGAAACCTTTGCCCGTCGTGCGCTCGAAGGCCGCAACCTCGCCTACGCCTTCATCGCCGAACCCATCGGCGCGCAGGTCGAAGTCGCCAGGATGCGCTCGCGCCGCGAATTCTGCGCCGTGTTCCAGCGACTGTTGACTGCCGGCATCCGCAGCGGGGAATTCCCGCAGCAGGACGTGGAGGTCGCCGCGGCCTGCATCGTCGGCGCCTTCACCGAGGCGCTGGTGGGGCCGATCGCTCCGGGCAGCAAAGCCGTAACGCCGCGCGCGCGCGCGCGCCTGATCGCGGCCATCAGTCGATTCTGTCTGGGGGCGGTCAGGGCCTAGCGCGTACGGTCCACTCTCGCCAAATGGCCATGGCAACGGCGAGCACCACCGGACCGGTGAAAAGTCCTATCAGCCCGAACGCCTCCAGGCCGCCAAGGGCGCCGAACATAACGATCAGGAACGGCACCCGGGTGGCACTGCTGATCAATATCGGTCGCAGCACATTGTCGGCCGGATACACCAGCACCGCACCCCAGATCAGCAGCACGATGCCCTGCCATACCAGGCCGGTCGACAGCAGATAGATGCCGACCGGTACCCAGACAATGGCCGTGCCCACCAGGGGCACGATCGACAGTATGCCCGTCAGGGCGCCGAGCAGGACCGGCGCCCCCAGGCCGACCACCCAATAGCCGATGCCCGCGAGCACGCCCTGCGTAATCGCCGTGATCAACAGTCCGTACACCACCGCGCGCGTCATTTTCCCGGCCGTAACCAGGTACGGATTGAGCCGGTCGGCGAAAAACCCTTCAAGGACCTGATCCGCCTGGGTCGCGATCGTTTCGCCGTCGCGATAGAAAAAGAACAAGGTCAGCAGGGTCAGCGTCAGGTTCAGGATGTTGCGGCCGACGCCGCTGATGATGCGACCGAGCTCGCTCGCCCAGCTCAGAATCCATGCGCTCAGTTGCTGGGTCAGCACCGATGGATCAGCCGCATACCGGTCCATCGTCTCCTGGATCTTCTGGCCGAGCCAGGGGATGCGGCCGAGGAATTGCGGCACTGCCTGCGGCCCTTGCGCCAGATATTTCGTCAACGTCTGGTACGCCGCGATCAACTCGCCCTGAACCACGACCAGAATCCACAGTACCGGCAGCACCACCACACAGCCCAGAAACAGCGTCATGAGCAGTGCCGCGACCGTCTTGAATCCGTGCAACGCCCGGCGCAGCCGCCGGTATAGAGGCCAGCTCGCATACGCCAGGATCGCGGCCCACACGATCGAGGTGATGAACGGCGCCAGTATCAGCAGGCACAGCAAGCCCAGCCCGACCAGCAGGATCGCGAGCAATAGTGGTCGAACCCAGGAGGTGGCGGCTGGACTCATGCCTTCAGGCCGCTGGCCGCGCGAGGGCGACCCGTGACTGCGTGGGCCGCTGCAGCACGTCGCAGATATAGCGATCGGCCGCGAGCAGCGCGTCGAGTCGAACCCCGGTTTCGATGCCGAGCCCATCGAGCATGTAGAGCAGGTCCTCGGTCGCCAGATTCCCCGAGGCACCCGGCGCATAGGGACAACCGCCGAGTCCCGCGACGGCAGCATCGAATACGGCGACACCGAGCTGAAGCGCCGCGTAGACATTGGCCAGCGCCTGGCCATAGGTATCATGGAAATGTCCGGCGAGCCGCTCGACCGGGACGCGCTGCGCTACCACTTCGAGCATCGCCGTGGTCCGCCCCGGCGTGCCGACCCCGATGGTATCGCCGAGTGAGATCTCATGGCAGCCCATCTCATACAGCGCCATGGCGACACTGGCCACCGCCGCCGGAGCAATGGCGCCCTCATAAGGACAGCCGAGAACGCAGGACACGTAGCCGCGCACCGGTACACCGCGATGCTGCGCGGCGCGCATCACCGGCTCGAATCGCTGCAGGCTCTCGGCAATCGAACAATGTATGTTTTCGCGGGAAAAAGTCTCCGAAGCCGCGCCAAACACCGCCACCTCGTCCGCGCCGGCCGCCATCGCCGCATCGAAGCCGACCAGGTTGGGCGTCAATGCCGAGTAGCTGAGTCCCGCTCGCCGCGGCACGGCGCGCATCACCGCATCGTGATCGGCCATCTGCGGTACGCGCTTCGGCGATACGAAAGCCGTGGCTTCGATATGGCGGAGACCCGAATCGGCCAGTCGCCGGATCAGTCCCAACTTCACCTCGGTGGCGACGATCGTGCTCTCATTCTGCAGTCCATCGCGCGGACCGACCTCGACCAGCCTGACTCGCGAGGGCATCATGGGCATGGGGATCCTGGGCACGGGGACCCTGGGTACGGGGACCCTGGAGTGGCCTCGAATTCGATCAGCTCCCGGCCTTCTTTGACCTGCTCTCCGACCGCGGCCCGATAGCCGCGCACCGTGCCATTCGCGGGCGCGCAGAGCGTATGCTCCATCTTCATCGCTTCCAGGATGAGCAGCGGCGCGCCCTTGCGTACCGCGCTGCCCGCGGCGACCAGCTGCGCGATAACACGTCCCGGCATCGGCGCCGCCAGGCTTGCCTCCGCCACGTACGCGTCCACCGACGACTGCAGCGGATCGCGCCGGCGCAGGCGGAATTCGTCGGTGCCGATGACGATGAGCAACTGGCCCGCATCCTCCTCGATCTGCACCCGGACGCCGTCAGCGCCAAACTGCAGATGAAATATGGCATTGCCCTCGGCTCGCAGCGACGCCGTGGCGCTGCGTTCACCGATGGTAAGCCGCAAGCCTTCCGCACGATACTCCACCGCCACTGCAGCCACCTCCGCCGTGCCCGCGGCGCCGGCGTTGCCGGGCTCGAACTCGAGCATTCGCCTCAGATGGCCGTTGAGCCGCCAGCCATCGCCGGCAGTCCAGGCCGACTGCGCCGTGGCACGCGCAGCGCCCTCACCGGGCAGCTGCCGCTCCTGTGCGAGCGTCCACAGCGCGGCGGCAGCGAGCACCTGCGCATCGGCCGGCATCGGCGCGCCGTTGACCAGCTCGCGCTCGCGCTCGATGAAGCCGATGTCTAGCCGTCCGCGGGCAAATGCCGCGCTGCCGGCCAGCCGGCGCAGAAACATGAGATTGTTGCCCACGCCGGCGATTCGCACCTGCGACAACGCGGCCCGCAGAGCCGCCACCGCTTCCTGCCGCGTGCCCGCATGCACGATCAGCTTCGCGAGCATTGGATCGTAATTAATCCCCACTGTGTCCCCCGCCTCCATGCCGGTCTCGACCCGCAACGCGCCTGAGGCGGCCGGCAGCTCGAAGCGGCGCAGCGTGCCGCTCGATGGCAGGAATCCGGCCTCGGGGATCTCGGCGTAGAGGCGCACTTCGATCGCATGTCCGCGCAGCGCAATGTCACCCTGGCGCAGCGGCAAGGCTTCGCCGGCCGCTACGCGCAACTGCCATTCCACCAGGTCGAGGCCGGTGATCATCTCGGTGACCGGATGCTCCACCTGAATGCGCGTGTTCATCTCCATGAAGTAGAAGCCGCCTGCCGGCTCGAGCAGAAATTCCACCGTGCCGGCCCCCGCGTAGCCCACGGCGCGCGCGGCATCGCAGGCGGCTCGCGTCACGGCCTCACGCTGCGCGCCGGTGAGATGCGGCGCCGGCGCTTCCTCCAGCACTTTTTGATGGCGTCGTTGCGCCGAGCAATCGCGCTCATAGAGGTGCAGGACCTGTCCCTGGTTATCGCCGAAGATCTGCACCTCGATGTGCCGCGGATTCTGCAGATACTTCTCCAGCAGCACGCGCTCATCATTGAAGCTCGCCCGTGCCTCGCGCTGGCAGGCCGCCAGACGCTCATCGAACACCGCCGCGCTGTCGACGACCCGCATGCCCTTGCCGCCGCCCCCGGCGGTGGCTTTGAGGAGCACCGGATAGCCGATGCGCTCGGCCTCGCCGCGCAGTCGCGCCGGATCCTGGTCCTCGCCGTGGTAGCCCGGCAACAGCGGTACGCCGATGCGCTGCATGAGCTGTTTCGCGGTCGCCTTTGAGCTCATGGCGCGCATCGCCGCCACCGATGGCCCGATGAAGATCAGCCCCGCCGCCGCGCAGCGCTGCGCGAACTCTGGATTCTCGGACAGAAAACCGTAGCCCGGATGGATCGCCTGCGCCCCGCAGTGCTGCGCCGCCTCGATGATGGCAGCGATCCGCAGGTAGCTGTCACGCGCAGCGGCCGGACCCACGCACACGGCCTGATCGGCCAGCCGCACATGCCTGGCAAGCGCGTCAGCCTCGGAATAGACCGCCACCGTGGCGATGCCGAGCCGGCGGCAAGTGGCCATGACGCGGCAGGCGATCTCACCGCGATTGGCAATGAGGACCTTGTCGAACATTATTCAGGCGGTCCAGCTCGGCTGGCGCTTGGCAAAGAACGCCGCGATGCCTTCGCGCGCCTCCTCTCCGGCCCGCACCTCCGCGATACTGCGGGCCGTCTGCTCCAGCACCTGCGGATCGAATGAATCGTGGCCGCGCAGCGACGCCAGCAGCCGCTTGCAATGCGCCTGGGCTTGCGGGCCGGCGCTGTGCAACGCCCCGAGCAGCTCCTCCAGGCGCGCATCGAGCGCGCCGGGATCGACGGCCTCATGAATCAATCCGATGCGCAGCGCTTCATTCGCATCGAAGCGCTCGCCAGTCAGGAAATAGCGGCGCGCGGCCCGCTCGCCGATCGCGGCGATCACATACGGTGCGATGGTCGAGGGCGTGAGACCCAGGCGCACCTCGGTGGTGCCGAAGCTGGCCTCGCGCGAGGCAATCGCGATATCGCAGGCGGCGACCAGCCCCATGCCGCCGCCGAGCGCCACACCATGCACACGCGCGATGGTCGCCTTCGGTGATTGCGCCAGCGTGCGCAACATCCACGCCAGCCGGCGCGCATCCTCGAGGTTGGCGTCATAGTCGGCGCGTGCCTGTCGTTGCATCCATTCCAGATCGGCGCCGGCACAGAAGTTGCCACCACGGCCGGCAAGCATTATGGAGCGCACCGCCGCATCCTGTGAGAGCAGCGCCAGACAGCGTGACAGCTCTGCCATCAGCCCCTCATGGAACGCGTTGTGGCATTCGGGCCGGTTCAGCCACACGGTCGCGCAGCCGGCGCGATATTCGAGCTGCAGGAACCGATAGTCGGACATCGCGATCTACATCCTGAACATGCCGAAGCGCGTTTCCCCTATTGGCACGTTGAGCGCCGCCAACAAGCCCAGACCGAGCAGGCGCCGCGTCTGCGCCGGATCGATGATGCCATCGTCCCACAAACGCGCGGTCGCGTAGTAGGGATTGCCCTGCTGCTCGAACTGCGCGCGCGTCGGCTGCTGGAAGTCCTGCTCCTCCTGCGCGCTCCAGGCTTTACCCTGTGCCTCGAGCGCGTCGCGCCGGACCGTGGCGAGCACGCTGGCCGCCTGCTCACCGCCCATGACGCTGATGCGCGAATTCGGCCAGCTCCACAGGAAACGCGGACCGTAGGCGCGGCCACACATGGCGTAATTGCCGGCACCGAACGAGCCTCCGATCAGCACCGTGAGCTTCGGCACGGCGCTGGTCGCCACCGCCGTCACCAGCTTGGCGCCATCCTTGGCGATACCCGCGTTCTCGTATTTCTTGCCGACGATGAAGCCCGAAATATTCTGCAGAAACAGTAGCGGCATGCCGCGCTGGGAAGCCAGCTCGATGAAGTGCGCGCCTTTGAGCGCCGACTCCGAGAACAAAATCCCGTTGTTCGCCAGCACCGCTACCGGGCAGCCGTAGATGTGCGCAAAGCCGGTTACCAGGGTCGCGCCGTAGCGCTGCCGAAATTCATCCAGGCGCGAACCATCGACGATACGCGCGATCACCTCGCGCACATCGTAGGGCTTGCGCGTGTCGGCGGGGATGATGCCGTAGAGCTCGTCCGGGTCGTATCGTGGTTCCTCGACTGTCTGCAGCGCCACCGCGGGCGCTGCCCGCCGGTTCAGATGGGCGACGATTCGACGCAGGATCCCGAGCGCATGTGCGTCGCTGTTCGCATAGTGATCGGCGACGCCGGAGATTCGCGTATGGACGTCCGCGCCGCCGAGCTCTTCGGCGCTGACGACCTCGCCGGTGGCGGCTTTGACCAGCGGCGGCCCACCAAGAAATATCGTCCCATTGTCCTTGACGATAATGCTCTCGTCCGACATTGCCGGCACATACGCGCCCCCGGCGGTGCACGATCCCATCACGCAGGCGAGCTGCGGAATGCCGCGCTCGGAGAGCCTCGCCTGGTTGAAGAAGATCCGCCCGAAGTGCTCCTTGTCCGGAAATACTTCATCCTGCAGCGGCAGGTAGGCGCCGCCTGAATCGACCAGGTAGATGCAGGGAAGATGGTTCTCAGCGGCAATCTCCTGCGCACGCAGGTGTTTCTTGACAGTGATCGGATAGTAAGTGCCGCCCTTGACGGTCGCGTCATTGGCCACGATCACACATTCACAGCCGCTGACCCGGCCGATACCGGTGACGATGCCGGCCCCGGGTACCTCGCCGCCGTACATGTCATAGGCGGCGAGCGCACTGAGTTCGAGGAACGGGGCCCCCGGGTCGAGCAGCAGATCGATCCGGTCGCGTGCCAGCAGCTTGCCGCGAGCGCGATGGCGTTCGCGCGCCGCATCCGATCCGCCCCGGGCTGCTGCCGCGCTACGTTCGCGCAGCTGCGCCACCAACGCGCGCATCGCGCCGGCATTGGCATCGAACTGCGCCTCGTCGCGGCGGATATTGGATTGGATGACGTTATGCATGCATCTGACCGCGCCCCAACTGTACTCCAGCGATCACGAATAATGAATCTGCGTTCATTTTTCTGCCGGTTGGCTCACATCGCCCGCAAGAATATCGGTAGGCGCGGCCTGCTGCCTGTCGCCAGCCATCGAACGGTCTTCAGTCGGGCCAAGCCGCTGACCTGCCTGGGCTGCGCTCACGGGCAGCGGAGCCGACCGGAGCCGACCGGAGCGCTAAAAGGCCCCGGGGAGCGGGCTCGCCAGCCTACGGATGGCCCCTCAAGGCCGGCGCCGCCGGCGGGCCGGGACCGCGCGCGGCTTTGCGCCGGCCCACGCTCGCCATCGTGGCATTGGTTTGATGGCTTTTCCCGGGAATTCGCCCCAGTCCCCTCCGCTGCAGCGCGGGCGATCCGGCCCGCACGCGGCGCGGGCATTCAGCGCCGATTCATTGCGGTAGCGTAGCCTCGAGACCCATGACTCAGGCCATGCAGTCTGTCGATGGACGTCCGACATGGATATGGGAGAATTTACCACTCGACCGTCGCCAGCGTGTTGGTCACAATGGTTGGCAAACCAAGCCGCCTGGCGCCCTGCATGAGCGTCGCCGGAGCCCGGCCGGCGCGCCCGTGGAGCGCCCAGTATCGAAGACCGCAGGAGTAGTGCGTGGACCCGCGTCGATGGTTGCTGCTGACAGTGACAACGATCGCGGTCCTATTGCAGCACTCCAGTGCGCTGTCGCCGCGTACCCGGCCGACGCAGCCGCAGCCTGCGGCCCGCTTTGGCTTCGAAAGCGTGCAACGCATCGCGCAGCAACGCGCCGCCGAAGCGTATCGCGATCACATCGGCAAGCTGCCCGACAGCCTCACCAAGATCAGCTACGAAGATTATCGCAATATCCAGTTCCGCGCGGAGCAGGCACTGTGGCGCAATCAGGCGTTGTTCGAAGTGCAGTTCTTCCATCGCGGCTTTGCCTACGACAGGCGGATCAACGTCACCGAAGTCGGCGATGACGGCATACTCCGGTCCATCAATTACGACCCGTCGCAATTCGAATTCGGCAAAGGCGCACCGCCGAAGGACTTGCGAGCCGATCTCGGCTTTGCCGGGCTGCGCGTGCACTTCCCCTTGCAACGCCCCGACTATAAAGACGAGTTGATTGCGTTTCTGGGGGCTTCCTACTTTCGGCTGCTCGGCCGCGACCAGAACTACGGCGCCTCGGCGCGCGGCATCGCCATCAACGTCGCCACCACCGGCGGCGAGGAGTTCGCTTATTTCACCGATTTCTGGCTGGTGCGTCCGGCGCCCGAACAGCGTACGCTGACGATCTACGCCGTGCTCGACAGCCCGAGCCTGACCGGCGCCTATCGCTTCGAGGTCAGGCCGGGAATGACCAGCATGGTCGAGGTCACGGCGACCTTATATGCGCGCAAGAGCGTCGAAAAGCTTGGCCTCGCTCCCCTGACCTCGATGTTTCTGTACGGCGAAGATCATTCGCGGCCATTCGACGATTTTCGACCCGAGGTGCATGACAGCGACGGCCTGGTGCTGCAGACCGGCCGCGGCGAATGGTTGTGGCGGCCGTTGCTCAATCCGCGCGCGTTGCGAGTCTCGAGCTTCTCGGACGAACATCCCCGCGGCTTTGGCTTGAGCCAGCGCGACCGCGACTTCGCACATTACCAGGATGAGGATGCCCATTATCAGCGGCGCCCGAGCTATTGGATAGCGCCGCTCGGGGATTGGGGCAAAGGCAGCGTGGAGCTCGTCGAAATCCCCAACGATGAAGACATCCACGACAATATCGTCTCGTACTGGATACCGTCCCTGCATCTGCAGCCGCATAAGCCGTTCACTTTCTCCTATCTGATGTCGGCGTACTCCAGCTCGCCCCTCTGGTCGCCGGGCGGACGGGCGATCGCGACCCGCACGGCGATCGCGCGCGGCCACGGCGGCGGCGAGACTGCGCGGCGCATCCTCATCGACTTCGCCGGTGGCGATCTCGACGCGCTGGTCGGCACGCAGCCGGTCAAGCCCGAGATCAGCGCTCACAACGGCGATATCGACAACGTCGTCATCCAACGTCTGGTGGAAAACGGCGTCTGGCGCGTCAGCTTCCGGTTGCTGCCAAAGAATAGCCAGGCCATGGACCTGCGATGCTACCTGACCCTGTACGGGGAAGCTCTCACTGAAACCTGGACATACCTTTGGACCCCGTGAGCATGATGGACACCATGAGCACGAATGGACTCAGCGAACGTTCGCTGCGCCACCAGGCACTGTGGCGGCGGGCGCTGTTCTTCGGCCTGACTTTTCTGACCGCCCTCGTCGCGGGATTTCTGATGCTCGACATCCTCAAGACCAACGGCCAAACTTTCCTCAATGTCCTGGCGCTGCCATTGTTCATCGTGCTGTTCACGTGGATTTCCGGGTCATTTTGGACCGCCGTGATGGGCTTCGTCCTGCGCTTGATCGGGCACGACCCCGCCGTGCTGCAACCGCCGCCGGTCTCGCCGCAGACGTTACGGGGCAGGACCGCGATCGTTGCGCCGATCTGCAATGAAGATACGGCTCGAGTGTTCGCCGCCGTGGACGCCATCTGGTGGTCATTGCAGCAGCAACCATCCGAGCAAAGCTTCGATTTCTATGTCTTGTCCGATACGCGCGATACCCAGATCGCCAATGCGGAGGTAGCGGCCTGGTCGGCACTGGTGGCACGACGTGGCGCCGCCGGCCGGCTGTTCTACCGCCGACGCAGCGACAATAGCGGGCGAAAATTCGGCAACCTCGCCGAGTTCGTTCGCAACTGGGGCGGCGCCTACGACTATATGATCGTGCTCGATGCGGACAGCATCATGTCCGGCCAGGCGCTGGTATCACTGGCGCAGCTGATGGACGCCCACCCGGACGTCGGCATCATCCAGACACTGCCGCTGCTGGCCGGCCGCGAGACGCTGTTCGCACGATTGCTGCAATTCGCGGTACGGCTCAACGGCTCGATGCTGGCCAGCGGCCTCGCTTTCTGGCAGCTCGGCGAGAGCAACTATTGGGGCCACAATGCCATCGTGCGGCTGCGCGCCTTCGCGCAATATTGCGCCCTGCCGCGACTGCCGGGCACGCCACCCTTCGGCGGCGAGATCCTGAGCCATGACATCGTCGAGGCTGCGTTCATGCGTCGTGCCGGCTACAAAGTCTGGCTGGTTCCCGACATCACCGGCAGCTGGGAGGAAGTGCCCTCGAATGTCATCGACTATGCGGCGCGCGACCGCCGCTGGGCGCAAGGCAATCTGCAGCACGTTGGGGTCATGCCGATGCGCGGTCTGCATTGGCTCAGCCGCACTCATATGCTGACCGGCATCCTGTCCTACGTCAGTTCGCCGCTGTGGCTGCTGGTGCTGATCTTGAGCTCGATCGTAACGTGCATCCAGGCCGCTACCGGCCATAAATACTTCCAACCGGGCGCTTACTCGCTGTTTCCGAGTTGGCCGCAGTATCGTGACAGCGAAATCGCCGCGGTGCTGACGATGACCGTCATTGTACTGCTGCTGCCGAAGGTACTCGGCGCCTTCCTGGCGCTCAGGGACCGGGCCCTGCGCCGCGCGTTTGGCGGCGCGCCTAAAATTCTGGGTGGCTTTCTGCTCGAGCAGATGCTGAGCATACTGCTGGCGCCGACGATGATGCTGTTCCATTCGGAATTCGTACTGCGCGCGCTGCTCGGCCGCAGCCTCGGCTGGGATGCGCAAGCCCGCGGTGATCGCGGCGTCACCTGGCGCGAAGCGTTCCTGCGGCACAAGTGGCACCTCGCCATAGGCCTGGTCTGGGGCAGCGCGATTCTGGTGCTGGCGCCCGACTTCATCTGGTGGATGTCGCCGGTCATCATCGGCATGTTGCTTGCGGCGCCATTGACCGTGCTGACCAGCCGCGCGGATCTTGGCCGCGCGCTACGCCGCCGCGGCTGGTTGCTGACGCCCGAGGAGACCGCGGAACCGCCTGAGTTGGCGGCGGCCGACGCAGCGCGAGCCCTCGGGCCGCCAGAGGCAATCGAGATCCCGCCGGTTGCGATGCCGCCACGTGCACCGCTGCCGATGGTCGCCGACCCACCGGTGTACCTGAAGATGTCTGGATCGCGCCGCGCCGACGGATCGCCACGTCCTCCTGATGCAGCGGGGGGCGATTGTGATGCTCGTGGCCAGCCGCGACCCCGCGCCGCCGAAATCCCCGCCGCAGATGCGTTCGATACTGACCGCCGCCGCGTCGAGCGCGCTCGCGACAGCCTGCACTCGCGCGGCGCTGAGGAGGGTATCGCCGACCTTGAGTCGCAACGCCGTCCTGCTGTTTCTGATCAGGGCGCCCAACGCCGGCCTGCAGCACCTTAGCTTCCACGTTGCCGACCTGAACGATCTGCAGAAGGCCGGCTGCAATGGCATGATCCCGATTCCGCTCGAATTGCCGCAGACCCCGGAGTAGCCATGGGCCGCATCTTCGAAGTTCGCAAGCACGCCATGTTCGCGCGCTGGAACCGCATGGCAAAGCAGTTCGCGCGCATCGCCAAGGACATCAATATGGCCGTGAAGGCGGGCGGCGCGGATCCGGCTTCCAATCCGACGCTCCGGCGCATCATGCAGAACGCGCGCGCGGTCAACATGCCCAAGGATAAGGTCGAGGCGGCCGTCAAACGTGCCAGCGGCCACGACGCCACCAACTACCACGAAGTGTTGTATGAAGGATATGCGCCGCATGGCGTCGCGCTGCTGGTCGAAACCGCCACCGACAATCCGACCCGCACCGTGGCTCATGTTCGCAACATCATGAGCAAGCACGGCGGCAATCTCGGCACCACGGGCAGTGTGGGCTTCCAGTTCCAGAAGATGGGGGTGTTCCGGCTCGAGCCAGCCGGGATCAACCAGGATGAGCTCGAACTCGAGATGATCGATTACGGCCTGGAGGAAATGGGCGAGAGCAGCGGCGACAAAGGCGAGCCGCAGCTTGTGCTGCGTTGCGCCTTCGAGAATTTCGGCAAGCTGCAGGAGGCGCTGGAAGCGCGACGCATTGCGCCGCTATCGGCCGAGCACGACTACGTGTGCACCACGACGATCGAGTTACCCGAGGCACAAGCCACCGAGGCGCTCGAGCTGATCGATAAGCTCGAGCAGGAAGAGGACGTGCAGCGCGTGTTTCACTCGCTCGCCTAAAGCGCATGCCCGAGCCCCTGCCGACACTGCTCCTGCCTGGCCTGTTGGCCTCGGCGCGGCTGTATGCGCCGCAGCTGCCCGTGCTATGGCAGTTCGGTCCCGTGATGGTGGCGGATCATCGACGCGACGACAGCATCGCCGCGATTGCGCGTCGCATTCTCGATCACGCACCACCGTGCTTTTCGCTGGTGGGGCTGTCGATGGGCGGCTATATCGCCTTCGAGCTGCTGCGTCAGGCACCCGAGCGCGTCGCACGACTGGCCTTACTCGATACCACGGCGCGAGCCGACGCGGCTGAACAACGCGTGCGACGCGGGGAACTGATCGAGCTTGCGCGCGCCGACCGTTACGGCGAGATCGCCGATCTGCTCTACCCGGGCCTGGTCCATCCCGATCGTCACGCCGATCAGACGCTGCGCGAGACGGTGCGGTGCATGGCCCGGGAAACCGGCGCCGAGGCCTTCATCCGCCAGCAAACCGCGATCATGAATCGCCGCGACTCGCGACCGGAGCTGGCTGCGATCGGCTGCCCGACATTGGTATTGGTCGGTGACGCCGATCAGCTCACGCCGCCGGCGCGCGCGCAGGAGATCGCCGCCGGCATTCGCGGCGCACGACTGATAGTGGTGCCTGCGAGTGGACATCTGTCGACACTCGAGCAGCCGGAGCGCGTGACTGCGGCGCTGGTGGAGTGGCTGGCCGCGTAGGCACGCTCCAGTGCGCTCAATCAATCCTCGGCCAGCGCCAGCAGCCGCGTGTCACCGCCGACCGCGGCGGTGTTGATGCTGACCGACTGTTCGACCAGCAATCGCTCAAGAGCGTAATCTTCATTCGCCACGATCACTGGCTCGATGGGGCCGTCCCCCGCCGCCAGTGCCTGGCACAACTGCCGCAGCCACTGTGGATGCATTCGCGCCTCGGCCGCGTCGACCAGCACCGCCTCATGACGCAGCTCGGCGCTCGGCAGCGAGCCGCGAAGCGCCAACGGCAGTGCCTCGCGCAACGTCGCGGCGAGCTCCGATTGGTCCGCGATCAGCGTGTTGCCGGTCGCCAGCGCCGCCGCCAATTGAGCCAACAACGCGCTCGCCGACCGTGCCGTGCCGCGTAGCACGCCACGTGGACGCAGCCGCAGCTCGTTACTCTCGCCGACGTAGCCGTTGAGCGGAATGCGCGCCTCGAGCATCGTCGCATCCGCATAACGCTCGGCCTGCGCGAGCAACTCCGGCCGCTGCTCCGCCGACAGCAGTGCGTCATGCCCGTCGCGCAGCCAGGCGATGAATTGCCGCAGCTGCCGCGGCACTCGCGCACTCTGATCGGCGTGCCATCGTGGCCCCGGAGACTGCCGCAGCAGGCGGTGCAGGTAGAGCGGGCCGCCGGCTTTCGGCCCGGTGCCCGACAATCCCTGCCCACCGAACGGTTGTACCCCGACCACGGCGCCGATCATGTTGCGGTTGACGTAGATATTTCCGACGCGCGCGCGCTCGATGACCTCGCGGATGGTGCTCTCGATGCGCGAAGCGATACCGAGGGTCAGTCCGTAGCCGCTTGCATTGATCGCGTCGACCAGCGCACCGAGACGACGCCGATCGAAGCGCAGCACATGCAGCACCGGCCCGAACACCTCACCCGACAGCTCGGTGACCGACTCGATTTCGATCAGTGTCGGTGGGACGAATACGCCACGTGCGCACTCTGCCGACAACGGGCTCTGGCAGCGCACCTGCGCCCGCATCGCCTGCAGGTGGGCGTCGATCTGCAGGCGCGCCTGCTCGTCGATCAGCGGGCCGACGTCGGTCGCGACGTCGGCCGGGTTGCCCACGCGAAGCTCGCGCAGCGCGCCTTCGAGCATCGTCAGAATCGGCTCGGCGACCTCGCGCTGCAGACACAGTAGACGAAGCGCCGAGCAGCGCTGCCCGGCCGAATCGAAGGCCGAGCGCAGCACGTCGCCGACCACCTGTTCGGGCAGTGCCGTCGAATCCACGATCATTGCATTCTGCCCGCCGGTCTCGGCGATCAGCGGCACCTCCCCGCGCAGCGCCAACGTCCGTGCGATCGAACGCGCGGCGGCGGTCGATCCGGTGAACACGACGCCACCGATGCGCTCATCGGCGACCAGCCGTCCTCCCACGCGCTCCCCATCGCCGGGCAGCAGCTGCAGCGCCTGGTGCGGCACACCCGCCTGATGCAATAGCCGCACGGCGCGCGCCGCGATCGCACTGCTCTGCTCCGCGGGCTTGGCGAGCACGGTGTTGCCGGCGGCAAGCGCCGCCGCCAGCTGGCCGGTGAAGATCGCCAGTGGGAAGTTCCAGGGACTGATGCAGGCCACGGCTCCGAGCGGTAAGTGCGAAGCATGGTTGAACTGCGCCCGGATCTGGGCCGAGTAATAGCGCAGGAAATCCACCGCCTCTCTCACCTCGCCGACCGCATTGGCGAGTGTCTTGCCGACCTCGCGCACGGCCAGCGCCACCAGTGCCGGCAACTGCTGCTCGTATAGCTCGGCGGCGCGCTCGAGTATCTGCGCGCGCACATCGATTTCGGTCTCGGCCCAACTGCGCGTGCCCTCGATGGCGGCGGCGATCGCCGCATCGACCACGCCGTCCCCGGCGTCGAGTACGCTGCCGACCAGCTCGTTCAAATCGGCCGGATTGCGGATCTCGCGCCGTGCGTCGACGGTGGCGGGCGCGCCGATCGGCGCGCCGGCTACCAGCGGCTGCACTTCGATGGCCTGTTGGCGGCTGTGATCGATCGCCGCGATCAGTGTCACGCGCACGGCGGCATCGGCCAGATCGACGCCGACGGAGTTGCGCCGCTCGGGAGCGAACAAATCCCGCGGCAGCGGTATTTGCGGATGCGGCGCGCCGGCGTGCCTGGCTGCGTCGTCGGCCGGGTCGGCACACAGGGTTTCGATCGGCATGGTGACCGCGGCGGCGCGGTGCACGAACGAGGCTGCCGCGCCGTTCTCGATCAGTCGCCGCATCAGATAAGCCAGCAGCGTGGCCCGCGTGCCGACCGGCGCATAGATCCGGACCGGTCGGGCGATCTCGGGCGTTTCCAGCAGCCGCCGGTACAGCCCTGCCCCCATGCCATACAGGCACTGGAACTCATAGTCCTCGGCACCCGCCCTGGCCGCGATCTCGACGATGGCTGCAACGGTCTGAGCGTTGTGGGTCGCAAACTGCGGCAATACGTGCCCGCGCGCCGCCAGTAGCCGACGGCCGCAGGCCAGATAGGCGACGTCGGTATAGGCCTTGCGTGTATAGACGGGATAACCAGCCAGCCCGTCCATCTGCGCCAATTTGATTTCCGCGTCCCAATACGCGCCCTTGACCAGCCGCACCATCAGCCTTGCACGACGCCGAGCCGCGAGCTCCAGCAGGTAATCGACTACTGCTGGTGCGCGCTTCTGATAAGCCTGCACGGCGACACCGAGCCCAGCCCAGTCGGCCAGGCCGCTCGAGGCCATCAGCGCCTCGATCAGATCGAGCGACAGCGCCAGCCGATCGGCTTCTTCGGCATCGATCACCAGCGCGATGTCGTAGCGTTGCGCCAATCGCACCAGCTCGAACAAACGCGGCAACAGTTCCCGCATGATGCGGCCATGCTGCGTATAGACGTAGCGTGGATGCAGGGCCGATAGTTTCACCGACACGCTGCCGCCGGCGACCGGCCCCCGACCACGATACGCGGCGCCGACCGCGTGTATGGCCTGCCGGTAAGCCAGAAAATAATGCTGCGCGTCGTGCGCGGTCATCGCCGCCTCGCCGAGCATGTCAAATGAATACCGGTAGCCCTGGCGGGCCGCGCGGCGCGCGCGCGCAAGCGCGGATTCAATGGTCTCGCCGAAGACGAACTGATCGCTCAGAGTGCGGATCGCAAGTTGCATGGCCTTGCGCACCAGCGGTGTGGTCAACGAACGCCAGCCGCCCGCGCGCGGCCGCGCCGCATCGGCCTGCGGGCCCGAAACCCAGGCCGTGGCCAGCCTCAGGGCGCCGCCCAATGCGCCGGCGGCGCCTTGCACGCCCCAGTCGACCCGAGTGAGCCGGTCACGCAGCAATCGATCGGCATTCGCGGCGTCGGGCACGCGCAGCAGCGACTCAGCCAGTGACAGCAATGCCAGACCGGCAGCGCTGTCGAGCGGAAAAGCGCGTGTCAGCGCCTCGACGCCGCGCCGGGTATCACGCCGGCGCATGCCTTCGATCAGCCCGCGCGCTACGACTGCGGTGCGCCCGCGTTGTACATCGTCGAGCTGCGCTGCGGCGATCAATGGCGGCAGGCACTCGGTCTCATCCGCACGCCAGAATCGTGCGATCGCCTCGCGCGCCCGGGCCGCGGCCGCGTGCCCCTCGGACTGCGGATCGACCGACGGCATCGGTACTGTGCTGATCACGCTCGCATTATCGCACCACGGTCGCCGGCAAGGAGGTTTGCCGGTGCCGCCGATGGGCGCCTAGCTCAACCAGCCAATGGTGCCGATGAGCGTGCCCGCCACGGCACCAACGCCGCCCAGTGCCACAAAAAAACGCTTACGCGACAGGAAATAGAGCGAGGACATCACCAACCCCAGTTCGAGAAAGCCCTCGCCAACATCGAATCGCAGCGCGCGGCGCTCGGCGTGCTTCGACTCCTCGTCACGCGCCAGCGCGACTGTCCTGATTTCCTCGGCCTCCGTCGTGTAGCGTTCGCCGTCCTGCGTGAGCTTGGCGCTGAAGGCGGCCACCTTGGCTGGATCGGCAGCCAGCGCATTCAATAGTGCCACGCCGATTTGCGCATTGTGTTCGCGGATTTTCTTGGCCTGATAAAACGCCCACTGATCATTCGCCTCGGTCTTATGCACCACGGCGGCGCTGTGCTCGCGATGCCCGAGGATGGTCACGATCGAGAGCAGGATGCCGATGACGCCGACCATGATGCCTACGCGCTGACCGAATGCGTCGGCACTGTGTCCCTGCTCGAAATGTACATCGACCTCCGCCATGCCCACTCCGCTTTATCAGTTTCCTGCGGTGGTCAAACTTTAGCAGATCCGCTGCGGCAGCTGGCGCGATCGCCGTGCTGCGCGCTGCTTGATCGATGCGCTTTAGTCGATGCGCTTCGGCCGCTGCCGCGGCCCAGGCGCGCGCGGCCCGCTCGCGGTTTGCTCCAGTCGCTTTGCCACCGCCTCGAGACGGCGCAGCGTGGCTTGTGCAGGCGCCGCCGCCGACGCGGCGCACGCAAGACCCCGATAGACCATATCGGTCATCGCATCCGCGGCCGCGTCCGGGGAGAAATCTCCTTCGCCGCGCAGATAAACCCAGGTGTGGTGCTCGACGCCGCCGTAGATCATATCGCGCACGATGCGCAGCGGCAGATCGGCGCGGAACTCACCGGCATCGATGCCCTGCTGCAGGATCTCGAGCGTGCGGCGGGTGTATTCACGCGTCAGCTCGAACACCGTGGTGCGGCGGTATTCGGGCCATGCTCGCAGCTGATTGAAAATGAGTCGGCACATGCCGGGCTCATTGTGGATCACGGTCAGATGCCGCCAGATCAGGAACCGTAACCGCGCGCGCGTGCCCTGCAGCCTTTTGAGCTGCTGGTCGTAGTCAGCCAGTATGTGCTCGTACCATCGCTCGACTACGCGGATCAACAACTCGCGCTTGCCGGGGAAGTAGCGATAGATCGTGCCTTCGACAACGCCTGCCCGCGCCGCGATCTGCGCCGTCAGCGCCTCGCTGTAACCCTTCTCGCGGAACACCTGCGCCGCCACCTGCATGATTTCCTGCATGCGCTGCGCACGCGGCAGCCTCGAATGTCGCTTTCTTTGCATTAATGAGTACTACTCACCATTTCGGAAGGCGCCGCTGCAGGCCGCCACGCTGCAGCAATTGGCGTGTTACAGGCTTGTTGCTGCATTGCGGAAGCATAATGCATCGATAGTACGAGCAGGCCATGGGCGCACCTTGCTATAATAACTGAGTCGGATTCATTAGTCCCCAAGCCAGTCCGGAGGTCGACTATCATGCTCGACTATCATGCTTGAGAGCGCCACAGCCATCGAAGCCGCACCAAGACCAGCATCAGATCTCAATCTGAGCCCCGACCAGCTTGAGGTCCTCGACGCGGCTGACCGCTACGCGCGCCAGGAACTCTATCCACTGGCCAGGCGCATGGACGACGAGGAATGGTGGCCGGCGGAAGCCTTCGCGCGCCTGGGTCAGGAGGGCTATCTCGGCATCACCATTCCCCAGGCCTACGGCGGTGCCGGTCTGGATCTGGTGAGTACCGGGTTGGTCGCCCAAGCCTTTTCGCGTTGGAATCACGCCTTGGGATTGTCCTGGATCGCGCACGATAATCTGTGTTGCAACAATCTCTACCGCCACGGCAACGAAGCGCAGCGCCGGCGCTATCTGCCGGGTCTGTGCAGCGGCAAGCTGCTCGGTGCGCTGGCGCTCACCGAACCCGGCGCCGGTTCCGACGCCCTCGGTTCGATGCGCATGAGCGCGCGTCGCGAGCGCGATCATTACGTGCTCAACGGCACCAAGATCTTCATCACCAATGGTCCCGTCGCCGACGTGCTGGTGACCTACGCCAAGACCGCGCCGGAACTAGGCACGCATGGCATCTCGGCATTCATCGTCGAAAAGAATTTTCCGGGCTTCGCTGTCGCGCAGAAGCTCACCAAGATGGGATTTCGCGGCAGCCAGACCGGTGAACTGGTGTTCGACGACTGCCGGGTCCCGATCGAAAACCGGCTCGGCGCCGAGAACTCCGGCCTCGGCGTGGTCATGACCGGATTGGACTTGGAGCGCGCCACGATCGCCCCCATCTGCCTCGGCGTGGCCGAGCGCGCCCTGCAGCTCTCGATCGAGCACGCCAAAACGCGCAAGCAGTTCGGGCGTCCGATCGCGGAATTCGAAATGATCCAGGCCAAGATCGCGGACATGTACGTCTGGGTCGAGACCATGCGCTGCTTCATCTATCGCGTGCTTGCGGCCACCGATGGCATCGGTGCCGATCGCGGCGGCCGCGGCGAGATTCACGCGCTGGGCGCCGCCTCAGTGATGTACGCGGCCGAAGCCATGGCCAAAGTCGTGGCCGATGCACTGCAGATTCACGGCGGTATCGGCTACATCTGGGAGTCGGAAGTCAACCGCCTGTATCGCGCGATCAAGATGCTCGAGATCGGCGCCGGCACGACCGAGGTGCGCAAGTTGATCATCAGCCGCGAGCTGCTGGGGATATCAGAGTCTCAGTGAGCCTTAAGGGGCGCGCCAGGCTTCAGATCGAAGCGCTCGCCCGGCTCACTGGCACCGTCGCTGGCGCTCACGCGCGCTCACGCTCGTGCCAGCAATTGCCGCGGTTGTTCTGTGTCCCCTGGCAGATCTAGGGCTGGCGCATGACCGGCAGCACGTGCGTGTCGCCGGTCGCCTCGTACAACGCCTGCAAAGTCGCGAAGTCGCTCTGCTGCGGCTTGCCCGACAGCATGTGGTCACGGATGATCTTGAGTTGATAGCGCAGATAGGGCAGCAGCGACTGCGCCGACGCGCTCTCGCCGCTGTGTTCCGCCAGCAGCGAGTCGCCATAGGCGCGATAGTATTCCGAATAAGCGTTCTCGTAGTGCGCCAGTGCCTCGCAAAAGGCCGCATCACCCAGGACTTCGCCACAGAGCGAGTCGGCGCAAAGGAAACTGCAGGCTGAATTCAGAAAGGCGAGATGTTCCCGCACCAGGCACTGCGCGTAGTCCTGCGTCCCGAACAGCGCCCTGATGAGCTTGCGGCGTGCTGGACCGGTGATATGCCGCTCGCGCATGTACTCGAACGGCGCCTTGCGATGCAGCGTCAGAAACGTCACCTTTCTGAGCTCCATGACCTTGGCGGCCGGCCGCGACGGCGCCGCCACCGTGTGCATCAGCAGGCCGTGCGCGTGCTCCCATCGTCGATGGAGCGCTGCATCCCGAAGCATCCGCGCGGCGATTTGCGATTCCTGCGGGAGCTCCGACTGTGCGGCGCGGACCAGGAACCGCTCCGAATACTCCATCAGACGCGCGGTAGTGAAGCCGGCTTCGACCGAATGCCGGGATGATGTCGCCAGACCGGTGGCCATGAATGCCTTGCTCCGACTATGGCCCGCAGGCCGCGATAAGCATCAGCCCTATATATATAACACCGATGCGTCGAAACGCCAAAATGGAGTAATGCTCGGCATAAAGCATCGACCTGCGCACGGCTGGCGACCCGAATGGCCACGTGGATTGGCGGCACGCCAAATCCCGCGGCGGCGCCGTTGCCGCTCAGCTCGGGCGATACCTCGAGCGGCAGCTCATCAGCGATCGGGTCCAGCGCCCTCGCTCAGGCCGCGACCGGTATTGGACAGCCCAGCAGCTTCTCGATCGCGCGCAGGCGCTCGCGCTCTTCGCGGCTGACCAGCGAGACCGCCTTGCCGCGCAAGCCGGCCCGGCCGGTGCGACCGATGCGGTGCACATAGTCCTCCGGCACATGCGGCAGCTCGAAATTCACCACGTGCGGCAGCTCGGTAATGTCCAGTCCGCGCGCCGCGATGTCGGTCGCGACCAGGACTCGGATCCGGCCCTGCTTGAAATCATCGAGTGCGCGAGTCCGCGCGCCCTGCGATTTGTTGCCATGGATTGCGGCGCAGGCCAAGCCGTCGCGCAGCAGGCGCTCGGCCAACCGGTTGGCGCCGTGCTTGGTGCGGGTGAATACCAGAGTCTGGCGCACACCGCCGTCGACGATCAGGCGCGTCAGCAATGGATGCTTGGCGCAGGTGTCGACGTGATAGACGCTATGATCAACCAGCTCCGGCGGTACATTGCGCGGGGAGACGTCAATCGTGACCGGGTCGCGCAGCAGCGACTTTGCCAGGGTGCGGATCTCTTCGGAAAACGTCGCCGAAAACAGCAGGTTCTGCCGCTTCGCCGGCAGCGCGGCGATGATGCGGCGAATCGCGCGGATGAAACCCATATCGAGCATTCGATCGGCTTCGTCGAGCACCAGCATCTCGATTTTCGACAAGTCGATCGCCCTGGACTCCAGGTGATCGAGCAGCCGGCCCGGGGTCGCTATCACTAGATCCACGCCGCCCGACAGCGCGTCGAGCTGTGGCTTCGCGCTCACGCCGCCGTAGATCAATGCGCCGCGTATCGGCAGATTCCGCGCCAGTGCGCGACATGCGTCGCTCACCTGCGCGGCGAGTTCGCGCGTTGGCACCAGTATCAGGGCCCGCGGACTGCGCTGACGCACGGGGTTCTGCAGCAAGCGCTCGAGTAGCGGCAGCGCGAACGCTGCGGTCTTACCCGTGCCGGTCTGCGCCGCGGCCATCAGGTCGCGGCCTGCGAGCACAACTGGAATCGCGCGCTCCTGAATCGGGGTCGGCTCGGTGTAACCGAGCGCCTCCACCGCCTTCAACAGCGACGGACTCAATGAAAAATCTTTGAACAAATCAATACTCCGCAACGGCCTCGCTGCTTTAAAGCAGCCCATCGGTGTGGCGCGTCTGTCATGGATTGGATCGGCCTCGCCTTGAGACGAGGACTGCGATGGGCTTGCAGGAGGGGCGATAGGGTCCCGGGGATGGCCGTGACGGCCTTGAAGGGACGCTGAAGAACCTCGGCACGCGGACCGAACCGCGCGCGACAAACTCCAACTAATAGTCTATCTCATTGCAGCCCAAAGCGCACATCGCGCCGTTCCGGCCCCAATAGCGCCAGCACGACCAGGATCACAGCGACGGTGCCGACGACCACGGTAAAGGTAAAAGCATAGTCGGGATGCGCCGCGCTGCCGTGGCTTGCAGCGATGCTCGCCTGCAGCGTCGCGTTGTACGAGGCCAGCAGGTTGCCGAATTGATAGACGACGCCGGGAAAGGTCGCACGCAGGCCTTCGGGCGAAAGCTCGTTGAGATGCACCGGCACCACGCCCCAGGCCCCCTGCACCATGAATTGCATCACGAAGGCCGCCATCGCCAGGGCTACGGGAGTCAGGGAATAGGCCCAGAACGGCAGCACCACCAACGACAGTCCCGCCGCGAGCGCGATCGCCGCGCGTCGTCCGATCCGGCTCGACAGCGTGCCGAACACCACGCCGCCGCAGATCGCGCCGATGTTATAGACAATGGCGATGATCGATCTCGGGCCCGTGGAGAAACCGCGCTGCGACTCGAGAAACGTCGGATACAGATCCTGCGTGCCGTGGCTGAAAAGATTGAAGCACGTCATCAGCGCAATCGCATACAGCGCCAGCAGCCAATGACCGGACAGCGCACTCCACAGGCTGCGGGCAACCGCTGCGGCGCGGCTCTCGACCCAGGTCGCGGACTCCGGCACCTTGCTGCGTATATACAGCACCAGCAGAGCCGGTGCGGCACCCACCATGAACATCCCTCGCCAGCCAATATGATCGAACAGCAGCCCAAACACGATCGCGGCGAGCAGATAGCCGCATGGATATCCGGCCTGCAGCAGGCCCGATACCATGCCGCGCGATCGGACCGGTACGCTCTCAAATGCCAAAGAGGCGCCGACGCCCCATTCGCCACCCATCGCGATGCCGTAGAGCGCGCGCAGCACCAGGAACACTCGCAGTGACGGCGCGAACGCCGACGCCAGCTCCATGCCCGAATACAGCAGCACACTGGCCATCAGCGCCGGACGACGCCCAAAGCGATCAGCTGCCCGGCCGAACAAAAATGCACCCACGGGCCGCATCGCCAGCGTAAGGAAGATCGCGTAGGTGACGCTCTTGAGATCGGTGCCGAAGTCGCCAGCGATACGCTTGAGTACGAATACGACCAGAAAAAAGTCGAACGCATCGAGCATCCAGCCCAGAAAGCTCGCGATCACGATATGGCGCTGCGTCGGGCTCCAGACTTCCTTCGATACCATGCCGCCTCCCCCGCTCGTCGCTGCGCTCGATCACAGCGCCTCGTCTGCCGAGTCGTGCGCGTCCCACGCCGCGCGGGCGACCCGCGGCCGCGGCCGGTACAATGCCGTTTGCTCGCCTCCGTTCGTTGCCGCTCATTATTGGTGCATCCGTGCTGCTTCGTCTAGATAAGGTCTCGCTCGCATACGGCTCGCGGCCCCTGCTCGATCAGGTGTCGCTGCAGCTCGATGAAGGCGAACGCGTCGGCCTCGTCGGACGCAATGGCGAAGGCAAGTCCTCGCTGTTGCGGCTCGTGCGTCATGAGGCCGAGCCCGATGCCGGTAGCCTGTGGCTCAGGCCAGGCGCCCGGGTCGCCCATCTGGCGCAGGACATCGCCCTGCTCACGGGCGAGACCGTCGCGCAAATCGTGACCGCCGGACTGCCACAGCAGGGGCAGGCGCTGGCCGAGTACCAGACTCTTGCCGCGCAAGGTTTGCACACACAGGCGCAGCGCCGGCGGCTCGATGAGCTGCATCATGCGCTCGATGCCGCCGACGGCTGGCAACTCGCGCGTCGGGTCGCCACCGTATCGTCGCGTCTGCAGCTGGATCCCACCGCGCGCTTCGATGAACTCTCCGGCGGCTGGCGGCGGCGGGCGCTGCTCGCCCGGGCATTGGTGTCACAGCCGGACATCCTGTTGCTCGACGAGCCGACCAATCATCTCGACATTGAGGCGATCGAATGGCTGGAGCAATTTCTGCTCGAGTTTGCCGGCGCGCTGCTGTTTGTGAGCCATGACCGCGCTTTTATCAACCGGCTCGCCACCCGCATTGTCGAGTTGGACCGTGGCAAGCTCACCGTCACGCTTGGCAACTTCGATGACTACGCTCGTAACAAGACACAACAGCTTCAGGTCGAGGCGCAGCATCAGGCGCTATTCGACAAGAAGCTCGCGCAGGAGGAGGCCTGGATCCGCAAGGGAGTGGAGGCCCGACGCACCCGCAATGAGGGCCGGGTACGCGCCTTGTACCAGCTGCGCGCGCAGCGCCGCGCGCGGCGCGAGCGCACCGGCAGCATTGAGCTCGAGCAGCCCACGGCCGGCGATTCTGGAGCTATGGTGTTCGAGGCCGAGCACCTTGGCGTCGAGTTCGACGGCCGCGCCGTCATTCGCGACTTCTCCGGATGCATCATGCGCGGCGATCGCATCGGACTGGTCGGGCCCAACGGTGCCGGCAAGAGCACGCTGATCAAGGCACTGCTTGGCGAGATCCCGGTCCAGCACGGGCGGGTACGGAGCGGCAGCCGGCTCGAGGTCGCCTACTATGACCAGGAACGCGCGCAGCTCAATCTCGATGAGTCGGTGATGCAGAACATCAGCGGCCGTAACGACCAGCTGATCGTCAATGGCAGGAGCCGGCATGTTTCGGGCTATCTGCAGGACTTTCTGTTCCGCCCCGAGCAGCTGCATACACCGGCGCGAGCGCTTTCGGGCGGTGAACGCAATCGCCTGTTGCTGGCGCGACTGTTCGCGCAACCGGCCAACGTGTTGGTGATGGACGAGCCGACCAACGATCTGGACATTGATACGCTCGAGCTGGTGGAAGAGTACGTTGCCGAATTCCCCGGCACATTACTGTTGGTGAGCCACGACCGCACTTTCCTCGATCATGTGGTGACCAGCCTGCTGGTATTCGAGGGCAATGGTGTCGTGCGCGAATTTGTCGGCGGCTACAACGACTGGGTACGCTACCGGCGACAGCGCGAACCGGATCGGCGTGAGCAGCCCGATGCGACAGCCCCTGGTGGCGCCTGGACGGCGGCGACACCAGGCGTGATCGATCAGGTCACGGGCACATCGCCGAAGGCGCGCAAGCTCTCGTATAAGGATCAGCGTGAATTGACCGCGCTGCCGGAGCGACTGCAGTGCCTGGAGGCCGAAAAGGGGCGCATCGAAGCGGAGCTCGCCGATGCGGCGCTGTATCGTGGAAGCCAGGAGGCGCTGCACGAGCGGCTGCAGCGTCTCGCGGCAATCAGCGACGAGCTTGAAGGCGGCTATGCGCGCTGGACCGAGCTCGAGACCCAAGCCGGAAGGAGCTAGCGCGACCAGCAGCGCAGGGTGATGGCCGAATCACCTGCCGCGCGCGTTAGCGATGCCCCTCGCGCCCATACGGCGTCCGGGCGTCCCAAAGCGAGGAACACAACGTCGAACCCGCGCGACTACACGGGCAAATCCCTGCGGCGGCAGCGCCAGTTCGTCGGCGTTCGAGCCCATCCTCGGTCGACAAAGCCAAACGTCGGGAGTCGGGATGTGGTAAAGTGGCAACCTGATTTCTCGATGCAGCAGGCCGCGCTGCGGCCGCAACCGCGACCCACTCGCGCTCGGGAGCACCTTAGAACGACGGCCGGAGACCCGCTTGGCCAAGCCGAATTATCGCCACCAGAAGAAGCAAAAGGAGCTGGCGCGCAAAACGCGTCACGCGGAAAAACTCAAGCGACGCCTGGAGCGCGATGATGTGCCCGCGCCCGACGGCGCGGACCGGCAGACGACCGCGCCCGAGGGTTCCGCGATCGAGTCGAAGACATGAAAATTGCTGCACGCAAGAATTCCTCACTCGACGAGCAGCGCCGCTACCGGCGCCAATATGATCGCGACCGTTCGCCGGCGCTGCGCAGCGCCTTTCCGCAGCTTCTGCAATTGAACATCGAGTTGTCTTTCGGCGATCGGACCGGCGCTGCCCCGAAGGAAGTCGTTCCGTCCTCGCAATCGCACGCCTTTTATCCGCCGGCACAGGCTTTTTTTCGCTTCCGCTGCCCCTGTGCCGACTGCGACGGAGAATTTGATTTGACTACCAGCGTCGCACAGCTCGCTGCCACTACCGGGCGCGGCAGCCGCTCAGTCAGTGCCAAGGTGCATTGCGCCGGCGCGCGCGCGCGTGATCGCGCCAGCGGCATGGGTTGCCCGATCGAGCTCAACTATCGCATCGTCGCACTGGGCACGCCATGAACTCCTGGCGCACTGCACTACCCCTGGCTGGCGAACCGACCGCGGACTTTCGTGAACGTCTCGCCAGACAGCAGGCTGAAGCCGCCGAGCGGCGCCAACAGGCGCTGACCGAGCAGGCCTCGCCGCTCAATTCTGCGCAGGCGCGCATCAATATTTGGGAGCAGCTGCACGCCATCGAGCTGCCGCGCGATGCGGCGCATCGTCTGGTGGCGCTGATCGCCGCAAATACAGGTCTTAGCATCGCGCAGGTTCGCGCGGAGCAACAGCGACGGGCCGCACCTCGTGCAGCGGCGATCGCGCCCGCGACCGCGACCGACCCTCTGGAAGTACCTGCTACTCCGAGCTGAGCGGCCTGATCGTTCGTGCACCCGGCATCCTAGCTTCCCGTTCCGGCGGCAATCCGATCATCTGACCGGCACGCGACGGCGGCTGCACCAGCATCAGGGCAGGTGGCTACCTGGCCGCCCGCGCACCTGCAAGCGGGTGGGTCCGTCGCCCGCGTGCGCGAACAGCACGTCGCCCGCGGTGACCATCACCAGGCGTGCGGCGACGCCGCGGGACGGCTCGGACGGCCCGCCGTATCGCGGCTTGCCCATCACCACGAGGTCATAATCCCGGTCGGCCACGAAGCGTGGCAGAACCTCGGTCGGCTCTCCGTTCAGGCACTGCAATCGGCGCGCATCCAGCCCGTGCGCCTGCGCGAGTGCGTTCAGCGTCGCTGCCTGCCGTTCTGCTTCGAAGTCGGCTTCAGGGCGTGAATTCGCAAATAAAGTCTCCAACTCCGCCCCGCAGCCATCGCTCAGGCTCTCGCCGAGAGCCGTGATTGCCTGGCTGAGCGCCCTGCCCTGCCGATCCTGCAAGTCCACCGCGGCGGCAAAGCGCGGTACCGGGTGCCAGGGCCGACCGCGCGTCAACAGCAGCGGCGCCGCACAACTCGCAACCAGCGGCCAGTCGATCGAACCATGGCCGTCCCGGCTGGCCTGGGTCGTGTGCGCCGCCTTGACCACGAGATCGACTCGACTGCGCCCCAGCTTGTCGGCAAGCGCGGTGCGTAACGAGACATGACACACCGCATCGCAGCTGAACTCGATCTCAGGCGCATTTATGCTCTTGCGCAGCGCCTGCAGATACTCGCGGGCATCCGCGACCCTGGCGTGCAGGGCGGCCTCTGCAGGCTCCTCGCCGCTCGATCTGCCGAATGAATAACGCTCGGTATCGCAGAGAAATAAATCGAGCCGAGCATACAAATGACGCGCCAGCAGCAGCGCCTTGCTCAGCGCTTGATGGCCCTGGTCACCGCGCTCTACCAGCAACAGGATTGAGGGTACGCTTTTCATTAATCGCTGGGCATCCTCGCGTCCGGCGCGCTACAGTGCCATGCGATGCTGTGCCTATAGCCTAGTGGGAAATACCTATTGCATGAACGAGCCAGTGATGCCTTCTTCGGAGCTACAGGCCGTACTCGATGCGGCGGTGGATGCGATCATTCTGATCGATCATGGCGGCTGTGTGCAGGTATTCAACCGTGCAGCCGAACGGCTGTTCGGATACACGGCGCAGCACATACTCGGTCGCAACGTCAGCATGCTGATGTCCGAGCGCGACCGCGACCAGCACGACGCTTACATGGAGCGCTATTTGCGCACCAATGTCGCCCACATCATCGGAATCGGTCGCGAAATCCAGGGAAGGCGGAAGGATGGCAGTGTGTTCCCGGCATTCCTGTCCGTCGGCCGGATCGCCGGCTCGGATCCGCCGCGCTTCGTCGGTTTTATTCACGACATCACGCTGCGAATGCAGGCGTTGGCAGCGGTACAGCGCGAGCGCGATCGCGCCAACCGTTACCTGGAGGCCGCGCAGACCATGCTGGTGGCGCTCGAACTCAATCATCGCGTGACGCTGGTCAACCGCAAGGGCTGCGAAGTGCTCGGTTACGAGGAGGAGGCATTACTGGGGGTGGATTGGTTTGAGACGATCGTGCCGGCCGAACAACGTGCCACGGCTATGCGGGAGTTTGACGCTCTGGCGCAGCGCGAGCCGCGCCTGCCGTACCATTGTGAATACGCGGTGCTCACGCGCAGTGGCATGCGACGCCAGATCGCCTGGCGCTGTGTGGTGATCGAGGCATCGAAGGAAACAGCGACCAGGGTGCTGTGCTCGGGCGACGATGTCACGGACGCTCGCAGCGCTGAAGCCGAAGCGCGCGAAGCCCGCGAACGCATGCTGCATGTCTCGCGGCTGGCAACCTTGGGCGAGATGGCCAGCGGTATCTCGCATGAGCTCAATCAGCCGCTCGCGGCGATCGCCAACTACGCCCAGGCGAGCAGGCGGCTGCTGTCCACGGCGCCGACCGCGCTCACCGACGTGGACGAAGCACTGGAACAGATCGCCGCTCAGGCGCTGCGTGCCGGTGAAATCATTCGGCGTCTGCGCAGCCTGGTGCGCAATCACGCCACCGACCGGGAGCTCGCCAGTATCAACGACGTCATCGAAGAGCTCGGTTCATTGGCGCGGGCCGATGCGCGTGCGAGCGACGTGCGCATCGTCCTCGATCTCCGGCCGGATCTGCCGCGCCTGCGCCTCGACCGCATTCAGATCCAGCAGGTGCTGCTGAATCTTCTGCGCAACTCGATTGACGCACTCGAAGCTTCGCCGCCGGAGCGCAAAGAGGTAGTGATCCGCACCGAGCCGGACGGCATCGGCGACATCCTCATTACGGTGACCGACACCGGCCCCGGCGTCCCGGACGAGCTGCTGCAGCGCCTGTTCATGCCATTTGTGACCAGCAAGATCGATGGCACCGGACTGGGACTTGCGATCAGCCGCACGATTGTGGAAGCTCATGGGGGCAGGTTGGACCATAAGGCCAATACGCCCTCGGGCGCCACATTTATCGTGAAGCTTCCAGCCGAACAGGGACCAGAGGCATGAGAGAACCGTCCGCCACCGTGTTCGTGATCGATGACGACGACGCGGTGCGCAATTCGCTGCGGCTGCTGCTCAAATCCGTCGGTCTGCCGGTCCAGATCTGCGCTTCGGCGCAGCAGTTCCTGCCGAGCTATGACCCGCGCCAGCCCGGCTGCCTGGTACTCGACATCCGTATGCCCGGCATGAGCGGGCTGGAGCTGCAGCAGCAGCTCAACGTGCGCGGCGCTATCATCCCGGTGGTGTTTATCACCGGGCACGGCGACATTCCGATGGCGGTCGAGGCGATGCAGCATGGCGCCTTCGATTTTCTGCAGAAGCCGTTTCGCGATCAGGACCTGATCGACCGCGTGCAGCGCGCGCTCGAGCGCGATGCCGCCAACCGCGCGCAGCTCAAGGAGACCGAGCGCATCCGCTCGCGCCTGGAGTCGCTCACGCCACGCGAGCGCGAGGTGCTCGAGCTGGTGACGCTGGGCAAAGCCAACAAGGTCATGGCCCATGAGCTCGGCGTGAGCCAGCGCACCGTCGAAATCCATCGTGCCCGGGTGATGGAAAAGATGGCCGCGCACTCGCTCGCGCAGCTGGTGCGCATGATGCTGACACTGCGGGGAAGCGCCCCCGCCCCTCCTTGACACCGGCGCCCACGGTACGAGGAATACATGAGCACTCGGATCTACCTGTTGAACGGGCCGAATTTGGATCTGTTGGGGGAACGGGAGCCCGCGCTCTATGGCCATCACACCCTCGCCGACGTCGAGGTGCGATGCCGTGCGGTGACCGATCGTCACCGTCTGGAGCTGATCGCGCGCCAGACCAATGCCGAGCACGAGATGATCGCCTGGCTGCATGAAGCGCGCCACGCCGCCGGCATCGTCATCAACCCGGCCGCGTTTTGCTACCACTCGGTCGCGATTCTGGACGCCTTGAGGATGTGCCAATGTCCGATCGTGGAAGTGCACATCAGCAACATCTATCGCCGTGAAGACTGGCGCAGCAGGTCAATGCTGGCTGCCGCCTCGACGGGTGTGATTACCGGCCTTGGGATCGATGGCTATCGCCTGGCCGTGGAACATCTGGTGCTGCTACTCGCCAAGCCCTGAAGCATACGCAAATTTACGGATGCGCCGCAGCCGCGACGCGTCTAGCGTGTAAGCGAGCTTCAAGACCGTTCGAGGAGATGGGTGTATGGGCCCGAATCGGAAGATCCGCAAGATTCTGGTCGCTATCAAAGACACCCGCGCCCGCTCGCTGCCTTCATTAGCCAAAGCCGCGCAGATCGCTCGCGCCTGTAATGCTGAGCTGGAATTGTTTCACGACATATCGAGCCCAGTTTTCATCGAAGTCTTCGATGCGCCCGCCGCGTTCAAGGCGGTCACGCGCGACGGGCGCCGCGCCGCGCTGGCCGCCCTGGAGCGCCTGGCCGCGCCATTGCGTGCGAGTGGGCTGACCGTGCAAACGTCGGCGGAATGGGATTACCCGGCGCACGAATCGATCATCCGGCGTGCCCTGCGTGCGGGCTCGGACCTGATCGTGACGCAATGCCGCGCGCGACACCGCTTGCCCACACTGCTCGGCTATACAGACTGGAGCCTGCTGCGCGACAGCCCGGTGCCGGTGCTGCTGGTCAAGTCGAACCGCGGCTATCGTCGGCCGAGGATTCTCGCTGCCATCGATCCGCTGCATCGCTACTCGAAGCCCAGCGGTCTTGACCAGAACATCCTGCGTGAAGCCCAGACCCTCGGCAGCGCGCTGGGCAGTGCAATCGATGTGGTCTACGCCTATCGGCCGCAGCCCCTGGCCCCGCACGGCACCGCCGTGTCGGTCAGCCGCGCGGCCAAGACCATCGAAGCGCGTGCGCGCGCGGCCGCGCGCGCCGCCCTCGACCGGGCACTGCGTCACAGCGCGGTATCCGCTGCCCGGCGTCACGTCGTCGAAGCGCATCCCGTGGACGCAATCACCGGCGCCGCGCGACGGCTACCTGCCGCCATCGTCGTCATGGGCGCGATATCGCGCCGCGGCCTCAAGCGGCTGTTTATCGGCAATAGCGCCGAACAGCTGCTCGACGAACTGCCCTGCGACCTGCTTGTGGTCAAACCGTCACGTTTCGTGACGGGCGTGCCCCGCTCACGCCGGGGCGTGCACTGGATGTCGACGACCGGGTTTACTTAGCTCGCGATCGCGGCACTCAGTCCGCGGCGCGGTGCCAGGGCGCCGTCGAATGCCGCCGCGATCACGTCCTCGACCCGTTCTGCCCAGACGAACTGCAGCGTCTCGCGCACGCTGGCGGGAATGTCTTCCAGATCGCGCCGGTTGCGCGCCGGCAAGATCACCGTCTTGATTCCCGAGCGTGCTGCGGCCACAGTCTTCTCCTTGATGCCGCCTACCGGCAGCACCAGGCCGCGCAGACTGATCTCGCCGGTCATGGCCACATCGTTGCGCACCGTGTGTTGGGTCAGCAGCGATACCAGGGAGGCAAAGATTGCCACCCCGGCGCTGGGTCCGTCCTTCGGCACCGCCCCTGCGGGCACGTGAATGTGCAGATCCGATTTCTCGAAGATCAGCGGATCGATGCCTAAGCGTTCCGCCTGCCCCTTGACCAGCGTCACGGCGGCCTGCGCACTCTCCTTCATCACATCGCCGAGCTGGCCGGTGAGGATGAGCTTGCCCGAGCCGTTGACGCGACTGCATTCGACAAACAGGATATCCCCGCCCACCGGCGTCCAGGCCAGGCCGGTAGCGACGCCCGGCACGCTAGTGCGCATGGCGATTTCATTCTCGAAGCGCGCCGCCCCGAGTATTCGCGGCAAGTCCTCGGCGCTTACCGCAATCGGACCGGGCTGCCCGGAGGCGATCGCGACCGCACTGTGGCGCAGTACCGCGCCTATCTGTCGTTCCAGGCCTCTAACGCCCGCCTCGCGCGTGTAATCGCTGATCATGCGGCGCAAGGCGGAATCCCCCAGCTGAACCTGCTCCGCCGTCATGCCGTTCGCGGCCAGCTGCCGCCGCAGTAGATAGCGCTTGGCGATCTCGAGCTTCTCTTCTTCGGTGTAGCCGCTCAGCTGGATGATCTCCATGCGGTCGCGCAGCGGCGGCGGCATCGAATCGAGCATGTTCGCCGTGCCGATGAACAACACCTTGCTCAGGTCGAACGGCAAGCCCACATAATTGTCGCGGAAGGTGTGATTCTGCTCCGGATCGAGGACTTCGAGCAAAGCCGAGAACGGATCGCCCTGAATGCTGGCCGAGAGCTTGTCCACCTCATCGAGCATCATGACGGGATTGCGCGTGCCGGCTTTGCGCAGCGCCTGGATGACATTGCCGGGTAGTGCGCCAACATAGGTACGGCGATGGCCGCGTATCTCCGCTTCGTCGTGCACGCCACCCAAGGCCACGCGCACGAACTTCAGTCCCATTGCGCGCGCGATCGACTGACCGAGGGAGGTCTTGCCGACGCCAGGCGGCCCGACAAAGCAGAGAATCGGGCTGTGGCCCTCGGGGTTGAGTTTGCGTACCGCGAGAAACTCGATGATGCGGCGCTTGATGGTCTCAAGCCCGAAATGATCCTCATCAAGGATGCGACGCGCCTTGTCGATGTCAATTTCTTCCTTGTCGAGTTTCGACCACGGCAGCGATAGCAACCACTCCAGATACGTGCGCGTCATCGAGTATTCAGCGCTGGCCTCGCCCATGCGCTCGAGCCGCGCAATCTGGTTGCGCACATGTTCTTCGACCTCGCTCGGCATGCCAGCCTTCGCGAGCGCCTCCTTCAGCTCGACCAGTTCCGCGGACTCCCCTTCGTCTTCACCGAGTTCCTTGCGGATCTGCCGCAGCCGCTCGCGCAGCACTGCCTCCTTCTGCCGTTCATCAAACGCATCTTTTGCACGCTCGTCGATCTCGCGGGAAATGCGCAGTACTTCGACGCGCTGGCCCAGAAACTTCAATACCAGATCGAGCCGCGGACGCAGCTCGAAGGTCGCGAGCACGTCCTGCTTTTCGATCGGCTTGAGGTCGAGGAAACTGGCGATCAGGTCGACCAATGCCGATATCGATTCGATGTTCTGGATCGCATTGGCGAGTTCCGCCGGCGCCTGCGGCAGCAGTCGCAGCGCTTCGATCGCAAGCTCACGCAGGCGCAATGCCCGGGCCTCGATCTCGGGATTGATCTGGGTCGGTTCCGGATGCACCGTGATCCGCGCGACCATGAACGGATCGCGGCTGACAAAATCCAGCACGCTGAACCGCTGCTCGCCCTGACAGATCAGGTGATGTGTGCCGTCCGCCGCCGTCACATACCGCACGATGCTCGCGATGGTGCCGACACGATGCAGTGCATCCGCCATCGGATCGTCCTGCTCCGGATCCTGTTGCAGCAACAGGCCCACTTTGCGCCCGGCCTTGACCGCCTCCTGCGCCGCTGCCACCGAGCGCTCGCGCTTGATGGCGATCGGCAGCACAATCTGCGGGAACAGTACGGTGTTGCGTACCGGCAGGATGATCAATACGTCCTCGCCGCTCGGAGCCGCCTCGGCGGCCACGCTGCCCGCGGCGCCCGTCTGCGCAGCGACGCTCAAGCTGGTTCTCCGCCCACTCGAACATGCAGGCAACCGTCGGCAAATTCATGGCCGAGCAACTGGTAGCGCCCGGCCGGCAGATCGATTCGACGCTCGATGCGGCCGTAGGCAATCTCCAGGCGCACGATCCGCGCCCGACCCATCTGAACCGGCGGCTGACTCTCGGCGCGCACCCAAAGGTGGCTCGATGACAGCTCCACCGACACGCTACTGGGGCGTACGCCGGGAAGCGCCACGACTATATGCAGCTCCCGCTCGAGCAGGAATACGTCTATCGGCGGCTCCCACACCGGTCGGCGCGCAGGCACGCTGAGGAGTTCGAAGAAGCGTCGGTGCCGGCGTTCCGCCTCCTCCAGCACAGCACAGGCCTGAGACCACATCCACATTCCACCGCTCTGCGCACTCATCCTCGTTGACTCCACTTTAGCTCTTGACTCGCCGACGCTGAAGCCAGCGTTGTCCCCCACGGGCACACTTACCACACAATGGCGCGGCCGGGTATAGGGGCCATTCGCCGCCGCGGCGGATAAAATATAGGCGCCAACTTCAATTAGATATAGAGCCAGCCGGGCGGGCGCCGATCAAGGCCGACGAGTTTCCGGTTCTGCTGGAGGCGCCGGCGGCGAGTTGAGCGTTGTCGCAGGGGTGGCAGGCGCCATCGCAGGCTCGCAGCGCACCGACACCCGAATCCGGGCCAATCGCTGATACAGCCGGCGTTTACGGTAGAGCGGTACCCAACCGTAGGCGAGCACTTCAATCGGCCGCCACAGCGCAATCCAGCCCAGCACGATCAGGCCTTCATCCAGACCGCGTGGCAGTCCATGCAACGCGGTCTCGAGCAGCCCCCGCAAGCTGATGCAGATCGAAAACACCGCCACACCGACCAGCAGCGCGAGCTCGCCTATGCGCGCCTGTTCGCGCAGGCCCAGACGTACCGAGTTCGCGAGGCGCTCGTAGTAGTGCTCGATGGCGGCCTGAATATCCGTCGCGGATGCGGCCCCTTCGTGCGCATGGATGTGGAGGTGCCACTGATCGGCGGCGCGTTTCTCGCTGAATTCGTCTTCAATGAACTCCGCGGCCTCGCGATCGAGATCACGGTCCCAGAATGGCGAAGGATCGAGCGAATTGAACATCTGCGCCAGCTCACGCACATGGATGCTCACGTTGGCGGTACCGCCGTGTCTTGCCCTTCTATGCGGTCTCATGGCTCGGCGCCGGCACTCCCTGATTGCTGCGGATGGGGTCGCGCGGCAGGCCGCCGCGACATGCACCCTGCAAAGCGGCGAGGGCTGCGCGATCCATAAGGTCGAGCGGCTTGAGCTTGAGCGTGACGGAGATCATTGCGCGAGCGCCCGTGCATGGCTTTCGCGCGCAACGGTTTCAGCCTGCTCCGCCACGCTGACTTCGGGACAGTAGTGCCGGCGAATCTGGGAACGCAGTGCCTCCGCCGCGGCCGGTTCCCCGTGTGTGACGAACACTCGCTCCGGCCGGCTCGGCGAGCCCTGGAGCCAGGCGAGCAGCTGATCGCAATCCGCGTGACTGGAAAGACTCTGGAGTTGTACGACTTCAGCGCGCACCGGCACCCATTCGCCGTGAATCTTCACCGCCTCGGCACCGCCGACCATGGCTGCGCCGCGGGTCCCAGCTGCCTGGAAACCGGAGAACACAATGGTGTTACGCTCGCCGGGCGCAAAGGTCTGAAGATGATGCAGTACGCGTCCGCCCGTCGCCATGCCGCTCGCGGAGATGATGATCATCGGTTCTTGCCGCGTGTTGAGTTGCTTCGACTCCTCGACACTGGATACGAACCGTGCCGCCTTGCTGAACACACAATATTGTGCACCGCCGAGGCGATGTTCCTTGGCGAACTCCTGATAGATACCGCTGACGTCACAGGCCATGGGACTGTTGAGATAGACCGGCACGTCCGGAATTGTCGCTCGCGCCTTGAGCTCGGCGATCATGTACAGCAGGGTCTGGGCGCGGCCGACGGCGAAGGATGGAATCACCATCACGCCTTGCCGCTGCACGGTGCGGTTGATCACTGCCGCGAGCTCGGCGTAGGGGTCGAACCGCGGGTGCCGCCGGTCGCCGTAAGTCGACTCGATCAGTACCCAATCGGCGCCAGGCGCGCTCGCCGGCGGCCGCATGATCAGGTCGTCCGGTCGGCCCAGATCGCCCGAAAACAGCACCCGACCGGCTCGGGTCTCGAGCAGCACTGACGCCGCCCCGAGCAGATGCCCGGCGGGCGAGAATTGCGCCGAAAAACCGGGAGCGACGGCACAAGCCCTGGACCACTCCACGGGCCGCAGCAAACGCAACGCCGCCTCGGCATCGGCGCGCGTATAGAGCGGGAGCGCCGGAGAGTGTTTCGAAAAGTGATGCCGGTTGGCGAACTCTGCCTGTTCCTCCTGCAAGTGCGCGCTGTCGGTCAACATCAACGCCAATAGGCGACGGGTCGCGGCCGTGCAATACACCGGACCGCGGAACCCCGAGCGCACCACGACGGGAAGGTAACCCGAATGATCAATATGCGCGTGCGTGAGCACGATGGCGTCGATCCGCTTGGGGTCGAACGGCAAAGCCTGCCAGTTACGCTCCCGCAGGCGTTTGAGCCCCTGAAACAGACCGCAGTCCACCAGCACCTGCCGCTCGCCCACTGCGAGCAGATATTTCGAGCCGGTCACGGTGCCGGCGGCGCCCAAGAATGTCAGTTTCACCACAAGCCCCCATCGGCGCTCAAATCCATGCTCAGTCTGAGCCGGCGCCGCCGCGTTCGCCTAGCGCACAAACCGCAGCTCAATAGGCATTGATTCGTATGCCCATAGCGCCGGTACTGCGTCAGCATTTTCTGGGCCGCCCTATTCGCCGGGCGCGCGGGTTTCTAGCAGATCCATCGGGCCCGGACGGATGAACCGGCCCCGAGGCGCTCGTGTGCATCGGCAACAATCGATAATATCCCGCCGCCAGTATGAGAATCGCCAAACCACTGCTGCTGATCACGACGACCGTCGGCGTCATCACCTCGGTAATCTCGACCATCCGCTGCGAGCGCCGGCAGGACCAGTTGCGAGCACAATCGCACGAACCGTCGAATTCGCCCTAGACCCCCGAACACCGGATATGTACGCTCCACTCCAGGATAATCCGCGACCGTTCGCACTGGGACCGCGCCTGGCCGAACTGTTGCAGCCGGCGGCCTTTCTACATCCGGTCACCCAGCTGCAAGTGCGCGAGACACCCATCTCCTGGGTACTGCTGACCGGCGCCTACGCCTACAAGATCAAGAAACCGGTGCAGTTCGACTTCATCGACGCCTCGACCTTGAACCGCCGGCATTTTCTGTGTGAGGAGGAGCTGCGGCTCAACCGCAGAATTGCGCCGGATCTATATCTCGATGTAGTACCGATCCTCGAGCAGCACGGCCACTTGCGCATGGGCACGGCGGACACGGCGGGCACGGCGGGCACGGCGCTCGAATATGCCGTGCGTATGCGGGAATTCGATACCGCGGGGGAGCTCGACCACCAGCTGGACCAGGGCCGCGTGACCTGCGATGACATGGCCGCGCTGGGCAGGCGCATCGCTGAGCAACATCGCACCGCCGCCGTCGCGGGGGCCGGCGACGAGTTTGGCCGCCCTGAGCTGATCCGCGCGCAACTGCAGGAAAACTTCGGACCGCTGCGCGGCCGTCTGACCGATGCCCAAGACTTGCGACTTCTCGAACGGCTCGAACGCTGGAGCGCCGAGAGCATGGACACACTGGCGAATTTACTGGCGCGGCGACGACAATCAGCTCGAGTCCGCGAATGCCACGGCGACCTGCACGCCGGGAATATCGTGCGTTGGCATGGGCATTTCCTGCCATTCGATTGCCTGGAGTTCGACCCGCGCCTGCGCTGGATCGACGTGATCAGTGACGTCGCATTCCTGTTCATGGACCTGACGACACACGCTCGCACCGATCTTAGCTGTGTATTCCTCAGCGCCTATCTCGAGGACAATGGCGACTATGAGGGACTGCGCTTACTGCCGCTCTACGCCGTCTACCGCGCCTTGGTGCGTGCCAAAGTCGATGCGTTGGGGATCGCGACAGCGAGTCCCGACTCGGCGCAGGCGCGGTGGGCACGCCTGCGCGCACGGCTGAATACTGCAGCGCAGCTGATATCGGCGCGCACACCGGCGCTGCTGCTGATGCACGGCGTGACGGCCTCGGGAAAGTCATGGATCAGTGATCGGCTGATCGCCGCGCTCGGTGCGGTCCGGATGCGCTCAGACCTCGAGCGCAGGCGCCCGGATGGCACCGCGCGCACGGCGCAGGATTCCTTGGACGTCGGCGATGGTGCTTATACTGCCGTGGCCCGGCAGCGGACCTATTTGCGCCTGCTCGACTGCGCTGATAGCACGCTCGCGGGTGGCTGCAATGCAATTGTCGACGCCACATTTCTCGATCGGGCTGATCGCCAGCTGTTCGAAGCGCTGGCACAGCGTCGAGGCTGCCGGATGCTGATCGTCTCCTGCATCGCTGCGCGACCGACGCTGGAAGCGCGGCTTGCATTGCGCTCGCGGCGCGCCGACGATCCGTCCGAGGCCACGCACGCCGTCCTCGATATGCAGCTCAAAACGGCAGAGCCGCTCAGCGACGAGGAGCAAGCACGTACGGTAGTGATCGACACCGGCTCGGCGGACACCATCAATGCCGGCATTCGCAATGTTCAAGCGCGAGTGCAGGGTCCGACGGGAGAGAATATCGCCAGCGTCTCGACCTAGCGCCCGAGTCCGGGCTCAGCCACCGCCGACCGCAGCGACTTTCGGCGTGTTGCTGATGGTGCTCTCCAAAGCCGCGATGCGCCGCACGGTGGCTACCACCGAGTCCGGGTTGAGACTGATGGAATCGATTCCAAGCTGCACCAGATATTCCGCAACCTCCGGAAAGTCGGAGGGTGCCTGCCCGCAGATTCCCGAGTGCCGATGATTGCGCTGGCAGCCTTCCACCGCGAGTCGCAGCAATTGCATCACGCCTGCGTCGCGCTCGTCGAAATCGAAGGCCACGAGCTCCGAGTCGCGGTCCACGCCCAGAGTCAGCTGCGTCAGATCGTTCGAGCCGATTGAAAATCCGTCGAATTGACGCGCAAATGCATCGATCTGCAGCACATTATTCGGAATCTCACACATCACGTAAACCTCGAGCCCGTTCCGCCCGCGCTCGAGTCCAAACTCCCGCAACGTCGCCAGCGTCTTTTCCGCCTCGGGCACGCGCCGGCAGAACGGAATCATGATCTTGAGATTGCTCAAACCCATCTGCTCGCGGACGCGCTTGACCGCGGCGCATTCGAGCCCGAAGCCGTCCCGATATGCCGGATGCGAATAGCGCGCCGCCCCGCGAAAGCCGAGCATGGGATTCGCCTCGGTCGGCTCAAACCACCGCCCACCGAGCAGGCTCGCGTATTCGTTGCTCTTGAAGTCTGACATCCGCAGGATGACCGGCTTCGGATAGAAGGCGGCGGCGATCGTGGCAATACCCTCCGACAGGCGTTCAACGAAGAAGTCCGCCGGCTGCGCGTAGCGCCGGGTGAGGCGCAACAGCGCTTCGCGCTCCTCGGCGTCCGTTACCTTATCCGGATGCAGCAGCGCCATCGGATGCGCCTGCACGTACTCCGAAACGATGAACTCCATGCGCGCGAGCCCGACGCCGTCATTCGGCAGGAAACTGCTTTGCAACGCGATTTCCGGATTACCGAGGATCAGCATGATCTGCGTGCGTGTCTTCGGCAATTCGCTGACGTCGACATGCTGGATCTCGAATGGAATTGACCCGCTGTAAACATAGCCGGATTCACCGCCGCTGCATGCCACCGTCAGCATGTCTCCCGTATGCAGGACCTTCGTTGCCGTACCGGTGCCGACCAGCGCCGGGATCCCCAGTTCACGCGCCACGATGGCAGCATGGCAGGTGCGGCCGCCGCGGTTGGTCACTACCGCCGCGGCACGTTTCATGATCGGCTCCCAGTCCGGGGTCGTATTGTCGGTCACCAGCACTTCGCCGCTGCTGAATTCCCCCATCTGCGCTGCGGATGCGATGACGTGCGCCCGACCGCTGCCGATCCGGCTGCCAATCGCTCGGCCCGCGACCAGCACTGGACCGCTGCCTTTGAGGCTGTACTCGTCGATCAGGTGGGTCGCCTTCTGTGAAGCCACCGTTTCTGGCCGGGCCTGCAGCAGATAGAGCTCGCCGTCCGCACCGTCTTTCGCCCACTCCATGTCCATCGGAACCGTTCGTCCGGCTCGCGAGCTGAAATGCTGCTCGATCACCACCGCATAATCTGCGAGTCGCAGCACTTCCGCGTCGCTGAGGCAGAAGCGCTGTTGCTCTTCGGCTGGAGTGTCGACGTTGCGGGTCGAACCGCCCACGCGGAAGCCCACCGCGGGTCCTGCGGCATAGATCAGCTTGAGCTTTTTGCTCCCGAGCTCGCGCCGCAATATCTCGCGGCAGCCGCGCGCCAATGTCGGCTTGAAGACGTAGAAGTCGTCGGGGTCCACGTTGCCCTGCACGATGTTCTCGCCGAGGCCGTACGCCGCGCTGATCAGCACCACGTCGCGAAAGCCGCTCTCCGTATCGAGGGAAAACATAATGCCGCTCGCAGCCAGATCCGAGCGAACCATCTTCATCACCCCGATCGACAAGGCGACGCGCAAATGATCGAAGTGTTGATCCGTGCGATAGTGGATCGCGCGGTCGGTAAACAGGCTCGCAAAGCACCACTTACAAGCCTCGAGCAGCGCCGCCGCGTCGCGCACATTGAGATAAGTCTCCTGCTGGCCCGCGAAACTCGCGGTCGGCAGATCCTCGGCGGTGGCCGAACTGCGTACGGCCACACTCAGGGAGTCGCCGTATTCAGCCTGCAGCTCACGGTATGCCCGAAGAATCTCGGCCTGCATCGGCTCTGGCAACGGTGCGTCATGGATGATGGCGCGCGCGCGCACTCCGCGGCGCTTGAGATCCTCAGTATCGTCCGGTTGGAGCCCGCCGAGCGCCGCGCGCAGCGGCTCCCAGGCGTTCGCGGCGTCGAGCATGCTTCGATAGGCTTGGGCGGTGATGGCAAAGCCATTGGGTACTTTGACGCCCTTCGCGCTCAGCTCCCGATACATCTCGCCCAGAGCGGCGTTCTTACCGCCCACGAGGCCGACGTCGTCGATGCCAATGTCGCGGAAGAAGCGAATAAACTGGTAACTGTCTGCCATGTAGAGTACCAGCTGCACGTCGGCCCGGCTGGTGAAGCTAGCAATCGCGGCGCAAGAGGCCCATCCGCGCAAGTGCGCATGCCATCTCGGCTTTTGCGTATTCCTCATCGATCCGCGGTGCGTTACAAGAACTACTGGACTCGAGCCGCGTTGGCCGACATGAAGGGATTGCCAATTTACACGCATGAGGAGATGGCAACGATGTACGACGATACTCAACTACGGCACGATGTCGAGGCCGAGCTCGATTGGGATCCGCGCTTCGATTCGCGCCAGATCGGCGTCGCCGTCAAGAACGGTGTGGTGGCGCTGACCGGTCATGTTGGTAGCTACTCTGAGCGCCGCGCAGCGCAGGAGGCCGCGCAGATGGTGGCGGGCGTGAAGGCCATCGCCAACGATATCGCCGTCGAACTGGCGTTCGACGACAAGCGCAGCGATCCGGAGCTTGCCGAGGACGCGCTCGGCGCATTGAAGGCCAACGCCTCGGTGCCCTCGGCTGACATCAAGCTCGTGGTGCATGACGGTTGGATCACGATCGAGGGCCAGGTGGCCCTTTGGTTCCAGAAAAGCGCGGTCGATGCCTGCTTGAGCGGTCTGCGCGGCGTCAAAGGTATCAGCAACAATATCTCGATCCGATCCAAGGTTTCCGCTACCAACGTGCAGGAAAAGATCGAAGACGCATTTCGCCGTCGCGCGCGGCTCGACGCCAAGAAAATCACTGTCAAGATCGCCGAGGGCACGGTAACGCTCGAGGGCGAAGTGAATTCGTGGCAGGAGCGCCAACAGGCCGAAATGGCCGCTTGGCAGGCCCCTGGCGTCTCGCAGGTGATCGACAAGCTGAGCGTGCGCCCGTAGCAGCGCCATTGCGCGAGAGACAGACGCGTGGCCCATAAGGAATTGACGTTTCGCGCCGCGGCGCGGGAGAAGATCCTGCGCGGCGCGAGCCAGTTGGCTGACGCTGTGCGCATCACGCTCGGTCCGAAATCCAAATCGGTGCTGATCCAGAAACAGTGGGGCGCGCCAATCGTGTGCAACGACGGCGTGACTATCGCCAAAGAGCTTACGCTGCAGGATCCTGCCGAAAACCTCGGCGCCCAGATGCTGCGACAGGCTGCCGAGAAGACCGGCGACGTCGTCGGCGACGGTACCAGTACTGCTACCATCCTGGCGCACGCGATTTACGCGGACGGCGTGCGCAACGTGACCGCCGGCGCCAGCGCCGTCGACATCAGGCGTGGACTCGACCGCGCGCTCAAAGTGGCGGTCGATGAGCTCAAGTCCCTGTCTCGGCCGGTTAAGACCCGCAACGAGAAGGCACAGGTGGCTACGATAGCGGCGCACAACGATACGGCCATCGGTGAGCTGGTCGCGCAGGCGATGGACAAGGTCGGCGACGAGGGCGTGATCACGGTGGAGGAATCCAAGACTACCGAGACGGTTCTCGATGTCGTCGAGGGGATGCAGTTTGACCGCGGCTACCTCTCACCCTACTTCGTCACCGACCCGCAGAACATGGAGTCGGTACTCGAGGACGCCTGCGTGCTGCTGACCGACCGCAAGATCAATATCCTCAAGGACCTCATACCGCTGCTCGAACAGGCGGCCAAAAGCGGCCGATCGGTGCTGTTCGTCGCCGACGACGTCGAAAGCGAAGCACTCGCAACCCTGGTGCTCAATCAGGTGCGCGGAATACTCAAGAGCGTTGCCGTCAAGGCCCCCGGGTTCGGCGATCGGCGCAAGGCGATGCTGCAGGACATGGCTGTGCTGACCGGCGGTACACTGATTTCCGAGGACTTGGGACTGCGGCTGGAAGGCGTGCGGCTCGAGCAGCTCGGTCACGCCAAGCGCGTGGTCGTGGACAGCGCCACGACCACCATCATCGGGGGCCTGGGCGATCGTAAGGCGATCGACGCGCGCATCGCTCAGATCCGTCACGAGATCGAGAAGGCCAACAGCGATTACGATCGCGAGAAACTCCAGGAGCGGCTCGCTAAGCTCTCCGGCGGTGTGGCGGTCATCCGCGTCGGCGCCCCGGCCGAATCGGAGATGAAAGCCAAGAAAGAAGCGCTCGATGATGCCATTAGCGCCACCAAAGCAGCCGTGGCTGAGGGCATTGTGCCAGGTGGCGGCATGGCACTGCTCAAGATCATGCCGGCGGTCGAGCGCCTGGAAAAGCAATGCGACGGGGATGAGCGTACCGGCGTGCAGATCCTACGGCACGCACTCGAAGCCCCGACGCGGCAGATTGCCGAAAACTCTGCGGTCGACGGCGGCGTCGTAGTCAGCAGGATGACCGAAGCGGCCGGCAACGTCGGCTTCGATGCTGCACGCAAGCAGTACGTGGACCTGTTCGAGGCGGGGATCGTCGACCCCACGAAGGTGCTGCGCGTGGCGCTCGAGAACGCGGTCTCGGTCGCCGGCGTGTTGCTGCTGACCGAGGCGACGATGACCGAGAATCCCGATGAAAAGAAAGGCGCGGTCTCCGCCGCGGAAGGCATGATTTGAGATCATGCATGCGGAGTATATGGGCTTGGTAGCGATCAGCCATCGAGCAGCCGGCGCGTATGGCGCGCGACCATCAGATTCTCGTCGGTGGCTATCACCCACGCCGAAGGCGCTGATCCGATGCGCGAGATGAGTGGACCGCCTTTGACATTGGCTGCCTCGTCGAGCGTAACGCCCATCCAGCGTGCGTCCTGGCAGACACGCGAACGGATCTGCCAGGCGTGCTCGCCGATGCCGCCGGTGAAGACCAGGGCATCCAGGCCGCGCAGCGCCGCGACCAGCGATCCGAGCTCCCGCCCGATCCGATAGACGAACAGATCGATTGCCTCTTTCGCGGCAGGCAAGTCGCTCGCCAGCAGCGTGCGCATGTCACTCGACAGTCCGGATACGCCCAGCAGTCCGGAGCGCTCATAGATGAGTTGTTCGATCGCGTGCGCGCCCATGCGTTCGTGCTGCATCAGATAGAGCATGACGCCGGGGTCGAGTGCGCCCGTCCGCGTGCCCATCGGCAAGCCGTCGACGGGGGTCAGGCCCATGGTGTTGCTGATGCTGCGGCCCTGATCAATCGCGCACATGCTCGCACCATTGCCCAGATGCGCGACTATGAGCTTGCCGCGAGCGCACTCAGGCGCGATCCGGGGCAGCACTGAGACGATGTATTCGTATGACAGGCCATGGAAGCCGTATCGACGGATACCCTTTGCCGTGAGCGCGCGTGGCAACGCAAATTCCTGCGCCAGTGACGGCTGGCCGCGATGGAAGGCGGTATCGAAACAGGCAACCTGGCGCACCTTGGGCGCAACGGCGCTGACCGCGCGAATGGCTGCGATCTGGTGCGGCTCGTGCAGTGGAGCGAGCGGCACGAGTTCCTCGAGATCGGCGAGCAGATTGCTGTCGACCAGCGCCGGTTGCGAATACTTGAGCCCGCCATGCACCACGCGGTGCCCGACGCCGTCGAATCCGGACTCGCTGCCGATATAGGCGGAGAACCATTTGTGCATCGCCGCGATCGCGTCTTCGTGATCGGCCCCGGTCAAACGCTGCTCTGCGAGCATGCGGCCCTGGGCATCGTCGACCTCGAGTCGCGGCGAGCTCCCAATCCCCTCCACTTGGCCGTGCACGCTCGCCGAAAGCGATCGGTCGACCGCGGTCTCGAACACCGAGAACTTGATGCTCGACGAACCGGCATTGATCACCAGAATCGGCTGACGCATCGGCGTTAATCCGCAAGCTTGCCGACTTCGAGCGATGCCGCCCTTCGAGCATGGGCGTAGAGCGCGGCGACGGCGCAGCTCGCCATGCGGGTGCGCAGGTTGTCCGCCCGGCTGGTCAGGATGATCGGTACGCGCGCGCCCAGGACGATCCCTGCCGCATCAGCGTTGGCGAGAAAGCTGAGCTCTTTGGCCAGCAGGTTACCGGCTTCCATGTCCGGCACGACCAGGATATCGGCATCGCCCGCGACCGCCGAGACGATGTGCTTGACAGCCGCGGCATCGCGATTGATGGCATTGTCCAGGGCCAGTGGCCCGTCGAGCAGCGCACCCGTGATCTGGCCCCGCTCGGCCATCTTGCACAGCGCCGCGGCGTCGATCGTGGAAGGAATCTTCGAGGTGATCGTCTCGACTGCCGAGAGGATTGCCACTTTCGGCCGATCGATTCCCAGCGCATGTGCCAGATCGATCGCGTTCTGCACGATATCAGCCTTGTCCTCCAGGCTCGGATTGATGTTCACCGCCGCATCGGTGATGAACAGGGGCTTGGGGTAGGTCGGCACGTCCATGATGAACACGTGGCTGAGCCGTCGCGCCGTACGCAGACCGGTGTCCTTACGCACCACTTCCGCCATGAGTTCGTCGGTGTGAAGACTGCCCTTCATCAGCGCATCGATGTGGCCGGCCCGGACCATCTCCACGGCCTTCTCCGCCGCCGCGTGGCTGTGCGGGGTGTCCACGATCTGCACTCCGCTCAGGTCCCGATGCAGCGAGGCGGCCAACGCGCGGATGCGCCCCTCAGGACCCACCAGGATCGGCGCAATCAACCGCGCGGCGGCGGCATCCAGAGCCCCGGCGAGCGAGCTGTCATCGCAAGGATGCACCACCGCGGTCCGGATCGGCGCCAGCGCGTGGCAAGCGTTGATCAGGGCATCATATTTTTCGTGTTTGCGGGCTTCGCCCATGTCAGCGGCCTCATGATCCAGGGCGGCCGACCCTCTATAGCACAACCGCGATGCGCCCTGGATCGGGTTCGTATACCGCAGGCTTGCTGGGTATCGCCATCCGCGGAAACCCTGATTCAATTGAGTCCATTGTGACGCGCACCGGTCCGGATGCACCCGTGAGGCGGGCGCCGAAGCGCTGGCTCCAGACCCGTCAGGTCACGGCCCCGGCGTCTCGCCTTGGCAGGGCGGTCGGTAGCCGCGCCGATTATTGGCTCTGTATCGAGCGCAGGTAATCGAGCAAGCGTCCGATCAACTCGTCGGCCGATCGGGGACCGGATTCGTCGGATGCCCCGGCGCTGCGAAATTCGTAGCCCCATACGGGCATCTCTCGTGTCCCATGCGGCGGCTGCACGGCCCGCCCGTCGATGATGCGCCGGACTTGGTCTGCCGGAAAGGTTCCGCCGTGACGCTTGGTAATCTGGGTCAGGTCCGGGACCATGCTCTTGAGCGACGACGCGACGGGGCCGTCGCCGAAACCGCGTGTTCCGTGACAACTCGCACAGAACCGCTGGTACAGCTGGGCACCGCTGTAGCCCGAAAGCTCCTCCGCCGGGCAGCTGGTGATCAGCAGCATCGCCAACGCCGTGACTGCAGCGATCGACCCTTGGATTCCGGCCATGCGCGCCTTCATCCGTAGACCCTCCGGCCCTTATCGGGGCTCGAACCCCTCTGCGGCCCCAGTGCCCATCGCCTGGCCTGAGCAATTGCGATACGAATGGCCCGACCTTCCTCATAGCCATCCATCAGCAGCGCATTGGCAATTGCAATCGCCTTTTCGCGCACAAACCCTGGCAGCCGCCTCATGGCAGCAGGATATCTCTCATCTGTCCACGGCATGGCTACCTGTGACATCTCCGCCTCCGGGATTTTCATTGGCTGTCGCGGTCGCCGTTTTCGTCGATCGACTCAGCTTCGCCGCGTATTTCGTCCCGCTCTTCCAGCACCCTTGACTCGAGGGGCTTCGTCCAAAGCACCGGTCTGATCTCACTGTCCAGATTGCTGGCATCGTCGCGGTCGACATCGTCGATCGGACCGGTAGCGTCTTCGGGCGGCTCGGCCACGGCGATCGACAGCGTGTTCCACACGTCCTCATCCATCTCGTCGATGTCGCCGTCGAAGGCCTGAATCTCAATCGTCCGCGAACGCTCATCGAAGCCCACGACCTGAAACACCTCACCCTTATCGAGATGCCGGTACCAGCTGCCAATTGCCGGCCGTCCCACAATGCTATTCACAGTCAGCATCCTTCTCTTCGTAGCGATCCGCGATGGCCTTCGTGCAGCGACTGCGTGCCGATCAGCGTCGCCAAGGCATTCAGCTGCGCTGCGACCGCCGACAGCAGCTCATCGAGCGTCACGATTCCCACCAGATCTCCCGCCCCGTTGACGACCGGCGCGCGGCGTACGCCCCGAACGCGCAAGGCGTCGATCGCCTCGCTCACGCCGGATCTCTCCGACAGCGTCAGGGGATTGACCGTCATCACGTCCCCGACGGTCAAGGAATGCAGGTCAGCCTTGCGAATGAACTGGCCGCAGACGATATCCCGGTCGGTGACGATGCCGACCGGGAGCACCGGCGTGACCACGTCATCCACGACCACCAATTCCCCTACACGGCGCTTTTGCATTTCCCGCGCCGCTTCCGCCAGCGGTTCATCGCGCCTTGCCAAGTATACCTCTCGGCGGCATATGTCCCCGAGGTTCATGCACTTTCCTGCTTCACTGAGCCAGCCTATAGCGGCCGTGCCGGCCCGGATATCCGCATTGCTACGCATTGCCGGACGCGCCATGCCATGGCCAAATCGCATCGCCTTATCCGGAAGTGAGCTATGAACGTCGGAAACCTGTGCTCCCGCCCTCCTGTCAGTGTCCCAGGCAACGCGCCGTTGTCGGAGGTCGTGCGCCTCATGGTGCAGGAGCGGATCGGCGCGATAATCGTTACGGACGCGCCGGCCGATCAGGTGGTCGTGCTCGGCATCGTCACCGATCGCGATATCGTGCAAGCGCAGTTGGCGCATGTGGCTGATTTCTCACAGCTCAATAGCGCTGATACCATGAGCCGCGACCCGCTCGTGCTCAATGAACGGGATGATATCGCCGAGGCGCTGCGGCGCATGCGCGCGCGCGGTATCCGGCGCGCGCCCGTGGTCACCAGCAGCGGTGCGCTGCTGGGGCTGGTGTCGACCGACGATCTGCTGGCACAGATTGCACAGGAGCTGAACGGTTTGGCGAGCATCATCGCGCGGCAGTCGCAGCGAATGCCCGCCTGACTGCTGTTCCCTGCCCGGCTGGCATGAGAACTATGAGGCTTGGATACGATGAACGTGCACGTTGTTGTTGCAGATCAGAGCGAAGCTCGGTTCTATGCTGTCGAGCACGCCGTCGGCCCGTTGCAGCTGACGGCGCGACTGACCGACCCGAAGGCGCATCTGCACGATCGCGATTTTAATTCCGACCGGCCGGGGCGTGCTTTCGATCACGGCCCCATCCGTACCGGCCGTCGGGGCGCCTCCGGGCACCACGGTACCGAGGGCGAGCGCCGGCCGCGTGAACACGAAGCGCTGCTGTTCGCGCGTCAGATTGCGGCAGCGCTCGAACAGTCGCAGCGGGACGCCCACATCGATCGCCTGATATTGATCGCCGGCCCACACTTCCTCGGAGTGCTGCGCCAGGTGCTGTCCCCGGCAGTGCGCGCAATCGTGTCCGAGGAGATTCCGAAGGACCTGGTGCACGAGCCCGAGAGCGCGGTGCTAAGCCATTTGTCGCCCGAATCGTTCCACCGGCAGCCTCTGTAGCGGGGTTTCAACCGCGCTGCGCCGTCCACCAACCGCCCCCGAGAGCGACATACAGGGCAACAGTGTCCTGGTAGCGCACGGCGACGGCCTGCAGATCGTTGATCTTCGCCTGATGATATTGGGCGTCCGCGTTCAGCACATCCAGGTAGTTGCCGAGGCCTGATGAGTAGTTGACCTGAACCAGGTGCAACGCCTGTTCGGCCGCGTCGACTGCCGCGTCCTGTGCCACTAGAGCCGCCGCATCGTGATCGAGCGCACGCAGCGTATCCGCCACTTGCCCGAATGCGCTCAACACCGTCTGGCGATACAGCGCCGACGCCTGCCGGTAGTAGTCGATCGCCGCCTTGCGCTTGAACCACAGTGTTCCGCCCCGGAACAGCGGCGCGCTGGCATCGGCGCCGACGCTCCATGCACGCCCGCTGGCCGACAGCAGCTTGCCGGGCGACAGGCCATTGGCACTGTAATTCCCACTCAAGGTGACGCTGGGCAACAGCGCGGCGGTCGCCACACCGATATTGGCGCTGGCCGCATGCGCGGTCGCTTCCGCCACGAGGATGTCGGGGCGCTGGCGCACGAGTTCCGACGGCAGACTGACTGGAAGGTCGCTCGGCAGAGTCAGATCAGTCAGGGCGATATCCGGTGCTTTCCACTCGGCCGGCACATGTCCGGCGAGTGTCGCGAGCAGATCGTCGCTTTGCGCGAGCTTTTGCTCGAGTTGCGGAAGCATGGCTTCGTAGGACGCGAGCTGACTCTTCAGGCTCAAGACATTGGAATAGGGAACGGTCCCGGCCTGCGCCTGGATTTCCGCCAACTTGACCTGCTCGCCCTGAAGTTCGATGAGCTGCTGCGTAGCATCGATTTCCGCACGATAGGCGGCTTTTGCGATGATCGTGTTGACGATGTTGGACGCCAGTGTGAGGTAGGTCGCCCGCTCGCTGGCGCGCTGCAGATCGACCTGCGCCCCGAGCCCTTCGATCAGGCGCCGCTCGCCCCCGAAGAGGTCGAGCGCGTAGCTGGCCGACGCGGACAGCGTGAACAGATTGAACACGGCTGCCGGCAGATTCTGGTCCAGCTTCACAGGGGCATATCTCTGCCGCGTTGCGCTCGCGTCGGCATCGAGCTGCGGATAGAAAATGCCGTAGCCGCTGCGCAGGCTGTCCTCGCTCTGGCGCAGGCTCGCTTGTGCTGCATCGAGGCCGGGGTTGCCCGCCAGCGCCTCGCTCACTACCGCATCGAGCTGGGAGGAATTGAACAGGTGCCACCAGTCCGCGGCGAGCTTCGCCCCGGGTGCGAAGTGCTGCGCTGTCGCCTGCGCAGAGGCGGTCACTGTCGGATCCTCGCCGTAAGCATAGTGGGTCACCGGCGGCGCTTTCGGGCGGACAAAATTCGGGCCGACGGCGCAGCAGCACAGCACGCCGGACAACGCAACGGCGCCGCAGCGTTGCAGCACTTTCCGGTGCAAAGGACTATTGTTCGCCGACATAGACATCGACCAGTTGGCCGGGGTAGAGGTGGAGGCTGCTCGCATTCTCGAAACGGAAAATGACCGGCAACACGCGCACATCCACCCGCTCCTGGCGCCCGTCGGAGAGCTCGATCTTCGGCGACACAAACGGCTGGATGCGCGCAAAGGTCAGCGGCACGTGGATCTGGGTGCCGCGGATGAACATTTCCGCCTTTATTTTGCCCGACTCGGGCAGACGGTCGATCAGTATCTCATCGACGTAGGCGCGAACCTCCAGATGGCTCTGCGGCATCGCCATCACGATGAGCGGATCATAGCCCTGCGTATACGAGTCATAGGCGCCTTGCGGGGACACGTAGCTGCCGACTCCGGTCTGCACCGTGAGCACGGCGCCATCCGCCGGCGCCCGGATCGTGTATTTAGCCAACAGCGCCGCGGATGCCGCGTACGCCTTTGACAAGGCAATGTACTGTCGCTCCTGATTTTGAACATCGTAGATCCACGCCCCCGCCTTGGTGAGCTCATATTGCCGCTCAACGACTGCGAGATTGGTTGCGGCCACCTTTTCGGCATTTCTCGCATTGTCCAACGCGTCCATGCTGACGGATCTGGGGTCCAGCTCGTACGAGTGCTGCTGCTTGGCCAATTCGTCCTGCGTATTCTTGAGGCTCGCCCGCGCGTTCTCAACCTGCGCGACCGATACCGCGAGATTCTCGGGTCGCGGCTCGGCTTTCAGCTCGTTGAGCATCGCTAGGGCCGCATCGGCTTGCGCGCGCAGCTGCTCAGCGGTCGCACGCTGCACCGACTCATCGATCGTCAGCAGTGCATCGCCCCGATGCACCTGCTGGCCCTCGCTCGCCAGGACCTGCGTGATTGGCCCCGGGACCTCGGGATAGATGTTGATGTTCTCGCCCTGCGCCTGATCGCTCTCGATCATGCCCTCCGAGTAGATGCCGCTGGCATACGGATTTGCCGCCGGGTTGAACAGCGGCGGCTGCGCTTTGGGTTGCTCGGCGAAGATAAATGCGCTGACCACCGCCAACACCAGGCCGAGGCCAGAAATAATGAACAGGATCTTATTGCGCATCCAGATTTCCTTCTCTCAGGCTTGATTTCTCGAAGCCGGTCAATTTCCCGTCCTCCATCTTCATGATGCGGTCGGCGAACTCGTAGATTCGGCTGTCGTGCGTGACGATGATGATGCAGCGCTGCTCGGAGAGAATGTGCTCACGCACGAACTGCACGACGTTGCGGCCGGTATCGCCATCCAGCGAGGCGGTTGGCTCATCGAGGATCAGGATGTCGGGCCGACTGACGATCGCGCGCGCAATGGCGACCCGCTGCTGCTCGCCGCCGCTGAGCTTCACCGGCGGCAGCTCGTTCCGGCCTTTCAATCCCACGATCTCCAGATCCTTCGCGGCCTCGGTGAGCGCCTCGTCCCAAGGGCGCTTCTGCAGAATCAGCGGGATCGCGACATTCTCCACCGTGGTCAGGCGCGGGAACAGATGGTAGTCCTGAAATACGAAGCCGATCTTATGCAGTCGGAACTCCGCCAGCTGATCGGTGCTGATGTTCCAAATGTCGGTGTCCTCGACCTTCACCGTGCCGCTATTCGGCCGCAAGATGCCGGAGATGATGCTGAGCATCGTGGTCTTGCCGCTGCCGGACGGACCCACGACATAGAGCATCTCGCCGAATCGGGCGTCGAAGCTCACGTCTTTGACGGCGTGGGTTTTCGCCTCGCCCTCGCCGAACCACTTGTTGAGTCCTACGGCCTGGATGGCGGTCTGCGGCATCGCTAGCCCCGGAAGATGTCGAACGGTTCGATCTTCAGCACCTTGCGGACGCCGATATAGCTCGAGATCGAGGCAATGACGACAACCATGACGAAGGCGAGGCCGAGGTTTCCAGCGGTGACGATGGCTGCATAGTCGGGAAGATAGAGTCGCGCCAGCCAAATGACCAGCGCGCACAGCCCGACACCGAAGCCGTAGCCCGTCAGTGACACGAACGTCGCCTGGAAGAGGATCATGGAGATCAGCTCGCGTCCCTTGGCGCCGATCGCCTTGAGCGCGCCGAACTTGTCGAGGTTCTCCAGGATGAACGTGTAGAAGGTTTGACCGGAGATCGACAGACCGACGATGAAGCTCATCACCGTCATGATCAGCAAGTTGGTGCCGAAGCCGGTCTGATACTTGTAGAAGTAGGAAATCTTCTGGATGAACTCATCTTTGGTCAGCGCCAGGTATCCCGCCGCGACGACCTGCCGTTTGATGTTTGCCACGTCGGCGGGCGTCTTGGGCTCGACCAGCACGTAGGAAATCGTGAACCGGGTATTGGGGATGTACTGCAGTGTCCGATAATAGGTCGTATAGAGCGTGGGCACGCCGAACAGCCCGCTCGAGGCGACGTGCGCCAAGCCGACGATGACCCCGCGATGATCATTGAGCTCGAACTCGGTGCCGATGTTCGCGCCCTTGAGCTTGTAGAACTCCGAATCCTTGATCGCGATGAAGGCATTCTCCGCGAAGATGTCCTCAATCTTGCCGGAAATAAGCTCCGGCCTGCCGAACAGACTGGTGTCATCCAGTCCGATGACATTCGCCGATTGATACGTGCCATCGCGCAACCTCAGCAGTGCGGCGCCGGAATACAGGGGCACCGCATACTTGACGCCAGGAATGCTGCGCACCTCGTCGAGGACGTAATCGGGCAAAGGAATGGTGTTGGCAACCGTCTGCACCGCGGGGTCCATGACCCAGATCGACGCGCCGATATTGATTACAGTGGAGGAGGCGCGGCTCAGGACGCCGGCGAACAGCGATGTCATCTCGATCATCAGGAACACCGCGAAGGTGATGCCGACGAGAAGAGCGATGAACTTGGTCCGGTCGTTGACCAGGAGCTTGTAGGCAATTTTCAGTATTCCTGGCATATAGGATTTGTCCGCCAGCGCGAGGACGAGGGACCCAGCTGCACAGCAGCTTCGCGGACGCGCGATGCGGTTGACAGCATGCTGCGCTCGGCCCCAACGCGAAATAAGTATTAGTAGCAAGGCCGTAGGCACTGCTACGAATCGCGACACCGACGGCCGCCGTACATTATTCTTCGAACATTTTTTTGGCAATTGACGCCCAGTCGAGGGGCGCTATATGCGCTTGATTCGCCGGATTCTGGTTGCGGTCAAAGAACCTGCCTCGCGCGCGACGCCGGCGGCGGTCAACAAAGGGGTGCAGCTAGCGCGCGCGCTGGGCGCGCGGCTGGAACTGTTTAATGCGCTGACGGCCCCAATCTACGCCGAGACCTTCATCTACGGCGAACGCAGTTTCAGCGATATTACGCGGGATATGCAGCAGCAGGCTCTGACGCGCCTGGCGCGCCTGGCCGCACGGCTCAAAGGTCATGGTCGGCAGCGCCGGCTGCAGATCAGCGTGGCGGCCGAATGGGACTGTCCCGCATATGAAGCGATCATCCGACGTGCCCATGCGACCAAGGCTGATTTGATCGTGGCCGAACGGCACGCGGGTCGCCACATCGTTCCCGCGCTGCTGCACCTCAACGATTGGGAGCTTCTGCGTCTGAGCCCGGTGCCGGTACTGCTCGTCAAGAGTTCCGGTGTCTACGATCGTCCGGTGGTGCTGGCCGCGGTGGATCCGAGCCATCGCCTGGCAAAGCCGGCACGGCTCGACCACGAGATTTTAGCCATGAGTGCCGCCATCACCGCCGCGCTGGGCGGACGGCTGCATGCCGTGCACGCGTACGTGCCCGTCCCCAGCGGCAGACGACCCACGGACGCCCTCGATCCCGATACAGCCGCACGCATCAATGCCAAGATGGCTGCGGGCGCGCAGGATCGTTTCGAGCGCGCCCTGGCCGGCGTCAGGATTCCGCGATCTCGCCGGCTGGTGATCGGCCTGCCGCCGATCGAGGCGATCGGCATGGCGGCCATTGGCATTCGCAGCGATATCGTCGTCATGGGAGCCGTATCACGATCGGGGTTGCGGCGCTGGATTCTCGGCAATACGGCCGAAGGCGTCCTCGATCACCTCTCCTGCGACCTGCTCATCGTCAAACCACCGCGTTTCCAGTCAGGTATCGCACGCCGACCGAGTGGGCCGCGGCTGATCCCGGCGATGCCGCTGGTTCCCTGAGGAAGGTACATACGACACCAATGGGGCGGATCCCCTGACATTTGCCGTTATGAACAGCAGCTCGCAGATGGTCTACGTAATCGATGATGACGAGGCGGTACGGGCGTCGCTGCGCTTTCTGCTCAAGTCGAGCGGCCATGCGGTCACGACGCTGGCTTCAGCGCAGGCGTTTCTGCAGAGCTACGACCTCGCTCAAGCGGGTTGTCTGGTGCTCGACGTGCGAATGCCGGGCATCAGCGGGCTCGAGCTGCAGCAAGAGCTGAACCGCCGCGGTGCCATCATTCCCGTGATTTTCATGTCTGGCCACGGTGATGTGCCGATGGCAGTCGAGGCCATGCAGCACGGCGCGTTCGATTTCCTGCAGAAACCATTTCGCGACCAGGATCTGCTCGATCGCATCTCAGGCGCGCTCCGAAAGGACTGCCAAAACCGCGAGCAGCTGCGAAACAGTCCGCTGATCCGAGAACGCTTCAAGTCACTGACTTCACGTGAGCGCGAAGTGTTGGCTCTGGTGGCCGACGGCCGGCCGAATAAGATCATTGCAACCGAGCTTGGCATCAGCCAGCGCACCGTGGAAATCCACCGCGCCCGCGTCATGGAGAAGATGGATGCCGCGTCGCTTGCGCAGCTGGTGCGCATGGCCTACCAACTGGCGATACCGCATGCAAGCTGCACTGCGACAGAAGAAGCGGCACGATCGCACGCAACTCCAAAATTGTGAGCTGGTCCGCAGAAATTTCGAGTGACTGAGGTCACGCTCATCCGCCAGCATCCTTCGAGAGCACTCTGTCGCCAAAAGACGACCGTTGCTCTTTGCAGGCAAATGGAGAGAAGATTAAAGGTGGTTGGCTGGTAACTTAAACCGAGAGGTATCTATGGCAGCTCAGACTTCCCCTAGCACACGCAGCACTCGCCGCCCGGCCCCCAAGACAACGCCCCCGATTCGCGCGGACGTGGTCGCCGTGGGGATCGATCCGGATCGTCGGCGTGCGTTGATCGCCGAGCTCGCCTATTATCGTGCCGAACGCCGCGGCTTCGAACCGGGGCACGACGCCGAAGACTGGCTGAGTGCCGAAGCGGAAGTGGATACGGCTCTGACTATGGGAGTTATGAAATCGGACAATTGACCCGCAATCCATAAGCGCCGAGCGGCGCTATTGCCAAATAGCGCCTCGGCGACGGACTGTGCAGGTGCAGGACAACTGTTACACCACAAAAAAGCGGCCACGGAGATAAAGACCAGCTGCCACGGCCGGTATCGGCACCTCCCCTGGGCGCATACGCATATGTCCGGACTCGGCATCCGCCGATGCGACGCCACCGCTGTGAGATGTAGCCTGATCGGATGAGAGCATGGTTTTGTGCAGCGCTGGTGGGAACATTTGCCGCCGCTGCCGGGCCGTTACCCGGCCCACCGGCCACGGTCCCGGAAGCAGACGCCGTGCGCGCAGCCTTGGCCAGCTTGTCCGCGCCCGATATGGCGCCCGCCGTACGCCGCCGCGATTTCGAGGCGAGTCGCAGCCGACTCGCGCAGCTTTACGAGCGTCGTGGTTATGCAGTGCTTTGGGGCCGCGGGCTGGCACCGAGCACGCAGGCGCTCGGGCTCGTGCGCGCCTTGAGCACGGCGGACGCGCACGGACTCGTTCCCGAGGACTATCAGGCAAACGCGCTCGCACGAGCGATCCAATCGCTCCAGCAGAGCACGACCACGCTCGATCAGTGGGCACAGATCGATCTGCGTCTGTCGCTGGCCGCGATGGCGTTCGTCACCGATCTGCACTACGGCAGGATCGATCCTCGAGCCGCCGGCTTCGAGCTACCGGTCGATCGTTCCGGATTCGATGCGAGTGAGACCCTGGAACAGCTGGCCGCGCGCCCCGACGCCGCGAGCATTCTGGAACAGCTCGAGCCGCAGTTCATTCACTATCGACTGCTCGAGCAGGCACTATTGCGCTATCGTCAGCTCGCTCTCGAGCCTGAATTGACCCATCTGCCGCCGTTGCCGGCGGCCAAAATCCTGGCCGGTGAGCGCTATGCCGGCGCCACCGCTCTGCGCCGGCTGTTGACCGCGCTCGGCTGCCTGCCGCAACCCGACCAGGCCGCACCACAGCTGCCGCTCGATGCGGGCGCATCCGGTTCGGATCCATCAGTACTGGGCGGCGAACTGGTTGCAGGGCTCAAGCGCTTTCAAACGCTGTACGGTCTGCAAGTGGACGGGGCTTTGGGTCGCAGTACCTATGCCGCCCTCACGATGCCGCTCGAACAGCGCGTGCGCCAAATCGAATTGACGCTGGAGCGCTGGCGCTGGTTACCGCCGCTGCAGTTTCCCAGCATCATCGTCAATATCCCGCAGTTTCGCCTGTTCGCGCCCAAATCAGAGCAGGATCGCGAGGCTGAGATGCTGCCGATGAACGTGATCGTCGGCCGGGAGTATCCACGCACCCGCACACCGGTGTTCGAGGCGGACATGAAGTATGTGGTGTTCCGCCCCTACTGGGACGTGCCTCGCAGCATCCTGGTGAACGAGATCCTGCCGCTGCTGGCCAGGAATCCTCGGTATCTGGAATCGCAGGACATGGAGATCGTGCGCGGCGAGAGCGATGAGGCCGCAGTGCTGCCAGCGACGCCCGAAAACATTCAGGCGCTGGCCTCGGGCCAGTTACGGCTGCGGCAGCGGCCTGGCCCCAACAACGCGCTCGGCCTGATCAAATTCATGTTGCCGAACACGCACGACGTCTACCTGCACTCGACCCCGGCACCGCGGCTGTTCGAGCAGGCGCGTCGCACCTTCAGCCACGGCTGCATTCGTGTCAGCGATCCGGTGGCGCTGGCGGAGCAGGTGCTCAAGAGCACGGCCGGGGACTGGACGCGCGAGAAGATCATGGCGGCCATGAACGGCGGCACGACTTTTCACGTGCCGCTGGCCAAACCGGTTCATGTGCTGATCGTCTACGGCACCGCAGTGGCGACCGAGGATGGCGCGGTGCATTTCTTTGACGACATCTATGGTTACGACCGCCGACTCGAGTCGCTGCTGGGGCTTGCACCCTTGAGCGGCCGACCCTGACGGGTCGAGCGGAGCTACCAGAACCGGACGCGGCCCGTATCCACGTGGACGAAATCCGAGTCTGGATAAAACCCGACCCCGCCTCGGCCCCACGATCGCGCCAACTCACCGAGCCGGCGCGTCGAAAAGCCCTGCAGACGCACATCGATCGCCCGGCCCTCCATGTGCAGGCTGTGCTGCGCGACCCCGTCGGAGCCGCGCCGCAGCATGGCGTTGGTTGCGGCCGATCGGTAGCCGGAAATGACTTCGAACGGTGCGTCGCGGTCAGCCATGACCTGCAGATTGAACAGGATGTCGAGTAGCGAAGGATCGATCGGAAAAACGTCGCCGCTGCGGAAATCGCGCAGCAAATGGTTGACCTGCACGAGAGCATCCGGGCGGTAATTGCCATCGGCAAAGTACCGCGTCGTCAGCCTCTCGCCCGTATGCGTGTGAACGAACGCCACCGTCCGAGACCCCGGGACATTCGCCAGAACCGGGGCCGCAGCCATGGCGCTGACGGTTCCGCAACAGGCGCCAAGCCGCTTGAGAAAGCTGCGCCGACCGAGGGCTGGGCGGCTAATCGGTGCATTCATCTTCGACATGGTCTCGATATGGGGGCTGCCCCGATCATACGCAAACAGCTGCGGCTGGCAAGCAGATGCGTATGGCGGCAGAAAGTCACACTTGAGGGCCATTATGTACGCTGCGGCGCCATACGGTCGGCGGCCCGAAAGTATTGGCGCGCATGCGCCACGAGTTCGCGGTCGGTCGGATGATCGAGTGTCTCGACCGCCGCAATACGCTGCAGCAACTGCGGCGCGTGGCGCTGGATGTGCTTGAACAGCTCGTGCTTGGCGTTCGCCGGGCCCCCGATCAGGACCGCGCCTGCGGCGCCAATAGCGTCCATCACCGCCTGAAAGAAAGCCTGGTCCTCGGCACTGTGGCCACTGCCGATCGCATTGGCCTTGTGATGGACATGCCGTGTCGGCCGTCCCGGGTGTACCACCGCGCGCTCGACGTCATCGGCATTGAAATGGAACACGCGAGCCTCGTGGTGATCGATCCAAACTACTGCATGAAAATGCTGACTCAAGACGTACTCCTCGATCCCATTGATCGGCCGGGATCCTTTAATTAGCCGGCGCCGGCTCACGGGCGCCTGTGCTCTGACGAAGCTCTAGCGAATCCGCCCGGGCAGTCTGGCTCGCAGCGCCTGCAGTTGCCGCTCGAGTCCGTCGATGCGCTCGAACAGACCGAGCACGAGCGGCAGCGCCTGCGTGTCGAGGTCGAAGTCCTCGCGCAGCCGACGCGCATGTCGTGCGGCGCCCAGTGCGGCCGCGCCGAAGCGCGGCTCCGGGCTGGAAGCATCGATCGGCTCAATCGCCCCTGAGCTGACCAATTCCTCGAGCGTCGCCGGTGATAGACCGGTCAGCTCGGCGAGCTCGGATAACGATACAGCGTGCTCTTCGAACCAGAGCATTTCAGTCAGCTCAACTCGCATAGCTGCCCTCCTCGGAGAAATGGGCGCGTGGATCGAACGCCGAAACGTCAGCCAACTGGCGGTACAGTGCCGCCTCCTTTTCGCCGACCACGCTGGGCACGACGATCAGCACCACCGCATACAAGTCGCCCTGCCCGCCCTTGGGAGTCGGCAAGCCGCGCCGTGGCAAGCGCAGATGCCGGCCGGCTTGAGTGTTCCGCGGCACCGTGAGCCGTACCGGACCGCCGGGCGTCGGCACCTCCACCGACGTACCCAGCACCGCCTCCCAGGGCACGAGCGGCAGATCCAGATACAGGTCGTGACCACTGGCACGGTAGAGCGGATGCGGTCGCAGGCTGATATTCAGATACAGATCGCCGCTGCGTCCGCCATTGAAACCCTTGCCGCCCTTGCCCGGCACCCGCAATCTCTGTCCATCGCTGGCGCCTTTGGGTATGCGCGCCTTGAAGGCATGGGGCACGCGATGCAACTGCCCCTGGGCGTCATATTCGGGCATGTTCAGATCAAGATCGATTTCGGTACCTTGATACGCATCTGCAATCGTGATCGGCACGGCGATCTCGTAGTCCTGTCCCGGCATCGACATGCGAACGCCGCCGCGACCACGGCCGGCACGCATGCGTTCGAACAGTTCGGACAGATCCAGCCCTTCGGTGGAGAAGGAGTCATCACCGGATGGCTGCCAATGCTGCTGCCAGTCCGGCGGCGGCTGAAATTCCTGTCCGGCCTGATGCGCACCGAGCTGATCGTAGGCCGCCCGCTTGTCGGCATCCTTGAGGGTCTGATACGCCTCAGCGACTTCTTTGAACTTTTCCTCCGCGCCAGATTCCTTCGAGACGTCAGGATGGTACTTGCGCGCGAGTCGGCGGTAGGCCTTCTTGACCTCCTCATCGCTCGCGCCGCGCTGGAGCCCGAGGATGGCGTAATAATCTTTGTATTTCATACATACCGCCGCGTCGCGGCGCTCTCCGGACTTGAACGCCCAGAATAACGCAGCTTGGCGTAAAGATCGCCTCCCGGCCGAGCCGCGCGGTGCGCGCCTGATGTCCTCATTCGTGCAAAGGGGTAAAATCCCCGGCGCATGCGGCTGTGCGCCCGCCGCAAAAGAACATGGCCCTGGCGCGGGGTGTAGTCCGATTCTCGTTTGCCGAAGGGGTGGAGGCAGGCATGTACCGATTTCGCGCATCTTTTGGCGTGGCAATTGCCGCGGCGATGCTGGCGGCTTGCGGCTCCGACAGTCCAACGGCGGCGCCGTCCACATCGACTGCGCGCGGGACGCTGGCGATCAGCCCGCCGCTGCGAATCGCGTCGGCGGATGCGGCCACCTTCCAGGCGCAGCTGAGCGCAAGCACCTTGGGCGCGGATTTGCTGCAGATCACCGGAGCGCCGACCTGCGGCATCGATTTTTATTACATCAGATTCTGGACCGTCGGCGCAGCAAAAGAGATGACGGAATCGTCGGGCGCCCTCATGGTGCCCACCGGCGCCGCGCCTGCCTGCTCCGGACCGCGGCCGATCGTGCTGTACGCACACGGCCCGCAGTTCGAAAAGGCGTTCAATATTGCCGACATCACCGATACCACCAATACCGAGGGTGCGCTGATTGCGGCGACGTTCGCCGCTCAGGGCTACATCGTGGTGGCGCCGAACTTCGCCGGCTATGACATCTCCACGCTGGGTTATTTCCCGTTTCTGAATGCCACGCAGCAATCAGGTGAGATGATCGATGCGCTGGCGGCTGCGCGCACGGCGTTGCCGACGACGTTCGCCGCCTCGACCACCGATAGCGGCAAACTGTTCCTTACCGGCTACTCCGGGGGCGCGTTCGCCGCGATGGCCACGCAACGCGCGCTGGAAGCCGCCGGCAAGACCGTGACCGCCGCGGCGCCGATGTCGGGACCCTACGCGCTGGAGGCGCTGTTCGACGCGATAGTTACCGGCAACGTCGATCTCGGCTCGACTTTATTCGCGCCCCTGGTGACGACCAGTTATCAGCATGCCTACGGCAACATCTACAGCGTGACCACGGATTTCTATTCCGCGACCTATGCGACCGGAATCGACACGCTGTTGCCGACCACCACGACGCCGTACACGGCGCTGTTTCAGCGGGGTCTGTTGCCCGAGACAGCGCTGTTCGACAGCACCACGCCGGTGGTCACGGTTCCCGGCGATCCAATGCTATCGGCCGAGCTCACCGCGTTGCTGGCGGTACCGAGCAATCCCGCTAATCCGCTGACACCGTTGTTCGCAGAGGGCTTCGGTACACCGTATCTGATCAACAACAGCGTGCGCGTGGGCTATACGCTCGACGCGGCGGCCAATCCCGACGGCACGGCCACAGGTTCTGCTTCGCTCGCGGCCGTGGCGCCAACCTACCCGCTGCGCCTGGCGCTATACACGAACGATCTGCGCAATGGCAGCTGGGCGCCCAACTCGCCGACGTTGATGTGCGGTGGTGAAAACGACCCGACCGTATTCTTCAGCGTCGATACCGGGACGATGGCGGCGTTCTGGAGCACGCTGCCCGCGGGCCTCGTGACCGTGCTCGACGTGGACCCTGCCGCAGGCCCTTCCGGACCGTTTGCCGCCATCCAGGCCGGCTTTCAGGCCTCACAGGCGCAGGAGTTTGCCTTTCTCCAGACCGCCGCCGGTGGTGGCTTGTCCGCGGCGGCCGCCAAGCAGCAGCTGGTGGAGGAATATCATGGTACCTCCGTGCCGCCGTTCTGCTCGCTCGCTGCGCGCACGTTCTTCAGCCAATTTTAATCAGCCAATTCTAAAAGGAATCGGCAATGACTAAATTCGCTCTTCGCGCGCTGCCCGTCGCGCTCCTCACCTTGACCGCCTCGCTGGCTCGGGCCGACCAGATCCCCAACAACACGGTGCGCATCGGCGAATATTGGGTGTTCTATCACGTGAGCGCGGATGACATCTCCGGGCCTTACGTGCCCCCGGGCCTCAATCTCGACGTCGGTAATGTGCACACGCCGTACTTCGCGTATCTGCGGCGGCTATCGACCCACTTCACGGCCGAGCTCGCATTTGGAATTCCGCCGCTCACCAAGACCTATGGTAGGGGTCCCGCGACGGTCGGTTCCATACCGTACAATGGCCAGGAGATATCCACTGCGCGATGGTTCGCGCCGACCGCGCTGATCGAGTATGTGTTCTTCGACGAAAGCCACAGGCTGCGGCCCTATATCGGCGTCGGGGTCAATTACACGAAGCTCTACGATCGCGACTCGACCGCTGCCGGCAACGCGTTGAGCGGCGGCCCGACAAGCCTGTCTCTGCCGGTCTCCGTCGGAGTCGCCGGAACCGCGGGCGTGAGCTACCGGCTGCCGCACAACTGGAGCGTGATGGCCTCGTATTCGGCGTCCCAAGTTCGGTCTCGATTGACCGCCGATACCGCAGGCGTCCTCCGCACGACGGAAATCAGCTTCGGTCCGCAGACGCTGGTGATCGCGGCCGGTTTCTCGTTCTAGCGCGCCGGCCATCTCGTGGGACCGGAATTCCGGCGCATTTAGCCTGGCGATTACCCTCCCAGGGACGGTCGTCTGGACGGATCCAACGTCGGCCCTTAGAATGCGCGGCGCTTTGCGACCGATGCCGCGTCGGCATTTCCCGCCGCTCTGCAGCAGTCCATAGTCCATACAGTGCGCCCGTAGCTCAGTTGGATAGAGCACCTGGCTACGAACCAGGGGGTCGGGAGTTCGAATCTCTCCGGGCGCGCCAATCCTTCAAATACTTACACTTGCGTGTACGAACTATCAGGTCTGACGTAGGGAAATCGTAGGGTTTGCCTCGACGACTTCCCAAGCCCGTTCGATTCTCTTGGCCGCGTTCGCAAGATGCTCCGGCCCCAAGTGCGCATACCTCAGCACCATCTCGAACGACTTCCAGCCACCCAACTCCATAAGCTCCTGCAAGTGCGTGCCACTCATGACGTGCCAACTGGCCCACGTATGCCGCAGGTCATGAAATCGAAAGTTCTCGATTCCTGCCCGTCTGAGTGATCGCTCCCACGCCGAGCCTACCTTCTCCATGCGCTTGTCCTGATACGTAAAGCACCACTTCTCATGAATCCCTTCGACGTCTCGGAGGGCAAGCACCGCGTCATTGTTCAACGGAATGCCGCGACCTTCGCCATTCTTCGTCGTCCCAGGATCCAACCAGGCAACACGCCGACCGAAGTCCACGCGTTGCCACTCCAAGTGCAAGATCTCCGACATCCGGCACCCGGTTGCCAATGCAAAGCGCACCACTGCGCGCAGATGCTCTGGCACGTTCGCGATCAAGCGGTCTGCCTCCTCTCGCGTCAGAAATCGAATCCGGCGCTTCGGTTCCGAGAGCATTCGCACTCTCGGCACCCGTAGCAGCCAGTTCCAGTCCTGGTGCGCGACATTCAACATCCGACGCACGATCTCCAGCGCGCGGTTGATGGTCGCATTCGCCACCTTGTCCCGCTCCCGTCGATCGCGGATGAAGGGCCAGAGCACATCCATGTTGACTTGGTCCAACCGCCTGCCCCGCAAATACGGATCCAACTTACGCAGATGGTCCTTGTCGTCGGTGATCGAACGCTTATCTGAAAATTCCTCCAGATAGCGCACGACCGCGTCCTGCCAACCACGTGGAGTCGGAAGCCCTAATCGCGTGGCCTCGTACGTCTCCGCTTTGAGGCGAACTAAGTACTCTTCGGCTTCGCGGATTCCCCGACACCGAGTGCTCTTGCATACTCGGCGTCCGTCGGGGAGGACCACGTCGATCCACCAGTATGGTGAATCTTTGCGTTGGTACAGTCCTCTTTCTCGGGCCATGATTTCTCCTTCATGGCCCGCCCTCGACCCTTATGCTCTTCGAGCCAGGTATCGAGGTCAACCCGGTCGTACAGACGCCGGCGCCCCAAAGCGATGGAGGCTGGTCCGATCCGGTCCAAGAGCGTTGCACCGATTCCAAGGTAATCAGCCGCTTGCCCCCTGGACAGGCACCGCGCCGCCGGCAGCGGCAAGGACGGTTCATCGGGATCAGTACTCGTCGGCATCGTCCAGCCGCCCCTGACGTGGCCTGCTGCGGATTTCTAGGGGGATCTCCGGAGGGACGCGGAAGGCCGCCCCAGTGCCGAAGGCGCGCGTCTTCAGTGCCACCCTCTGCGCGATATAGCGCGACAAGGCTATGCCCCCGTTCTCTTCCAGCAACTTGAACGCCCCCTTTACCATCTCCACGAAATCCTCAAACGCCCACGCTGTATCAAAGATCTCGTACGTTGCCATGAAGCTAGTGAGATCCGCCAGGAATGCACGCGCCATAAACCAGTCCGAGGGCGCTTTTGCCCGGCGCAAGACACGACGACCGATAGAGACGAGCGTATGGAAATCCGCCGCTTCCTCGATAGCCTTCCAAAACGGATGCGTCAGCCAGCGTGACGGCGTCTGATCGTCTGGATTCGGGACTGAGAGGCGGCACCACTTCTCGACGACATACCGCCACAGTTCACGCATCCGGCGAATAAGTTCCTCGACCGTCCGAATAGCGAACTGATGCAAGGCATTACGCCGAATCTGCGCTTCCACCCGCCAGACCTGCGAAACTCCGTCCCACCCACGCTCGTTCCACTGACGCTTGGCGTGATCCTTCCCACTACCAAGGATCTCCAGGGTCTTGTCGTAGAGCCTTAAGGAAATGTCGCCGCCGCGTCCGATGACGTACCCACTGCGATGCCCCTGCTCCGAGTACCGCGCCTTGCTATGCGCCCGGGTCACCCATTGCTCATCCTCCAGCCGAGTCAGATCGCAACTCGTCGTCACATCGACGAACAGATCCGCCCGACTCACGACAGGATCGCCTTGAATGTCCCCAATATCGCCCAAGAAGAGCATGAGATCCGCCACGCACTTGGCAACCCCGTACGCCGCCAAGGCAGCGCTAGAGACCTGTACGTGCGCCAGAGGCAGCGACACTGACGGCCGGGCTATCTCAATCCGATATCGAGAGTCAGTGAGTATGAAACTGAATAAACGAACACCTTTATCCGAGACCTGGAAAATCCAGTCACGATTCGGGTATTGCGCCAGAGCGCGAACCTCAGAATCGTAGGACTGCGCCTGTTCCTTGAGTCGTTCGAGGAGGGATTGCGTACCAGGCCTGAGTGTGCCCGGAATCGACAGGTACAGGCTGTCGACCCCTGCGCCCACGATCGTCGTCCGATCCCCTCCCCCCTGATTGCTGTTATTGGGTGCTGTGTTACTAGGCGGCGCACCCGATGCGGCGGGCGCGGCGGCAGCTCCGCTGCCGCGCTCCTCCGCTTTGGGCTGTGAACTCGACTGTTCTTCATCTCGCATGACTTCCGACTCCGTGTGGGTTGAACACGGACACGGAAGCTATGGCATTGCCCTCGTGCCTTTTCCAAGTAAATGACCTCCTTTACTTGGAAGATTCCGCTCGAAAGCCCTTAATGAGCCCGCGGAGCAAATTGCCCGAGTCATCGCCGCGCTTCGGATCGAGCCCCAGAACCTGGATCACATGAATCACGTCTCGCGTAATGCCACCATCAAGTGCCCCTATCTCGTCCAATGTTCGGATCATGAATTTTAGAACCCTGTAAACACGTCGCTTAGGATACGGCTCAGGCCTGCTAAAGACCCTTCCTAAAATTTCTACCTGGCCATTCGCCTGGGCCGCTGCTACCACTTCGGTTCCAACGGATGCAGCAAGCACCAACTTATCAACGCTCACCGCGTCTCTAAGAGCATCTACATCCCCATCCCTGGCCCTCTCTAGTAGCCGATGCATTGGTACATTGAAATATGCCACTGCGGCCATCGAGTAGTACAAGCCCATTAGGAGATTCAACACGCGGTTCAGCTTTTCGGCACCTGCCGTCTCCGGTGCAGGGTTATCCATTAGCACCTCGTTCAACAGATAATCGAACCGCGCGCGAAACGGATCGTTCTGTGTCCCCGCCTCCTGGTACCCTGCTTCCAACTCAAGCTCCTTCATCAGCTCGATCACGCCATTTTCGAACGGCGCCTCGTAGCTACGCCACCAGAAATAACCTAGCCTCTTCGCTGCACTCATTACTTTCGACTGATTCGCCATCAATCCGTGAATCCACGCCGGGTCCAGTAAGAATTCGATAAAGCGCTTTAGTTGCCGCAGCTCTGCTAGCGTCAGGTTCCCCAGCATTCTGTCTTCCGCAAAACTGCCCGGTCGCGCCTTGCTTCCACCTCTTCTTGATTTGCTCTGCATCAGAGTCTCTTCCCCGAAAATTGCCTCTTCCTGACCCGCTGCTGCCGGTGACGAGTGACGGCTATCCAGGTCCCCATAAGATCCCGAATGGGACCGATGGTGTTAGGATCCACTAGCTGGGAGGCAGCCAGGTACGACTCTTGTGACGGTGCTTCGGCGCACACCAGATCGAGCAGTCGCCATTTGAGGAGCGGGACTGTGGCTCCCATGGCGCGGAGTTTCTTCAACGCGGTCGCAGTCTGTCCGAGCGTATCGGACGCGGTGAATCGTCGTAAAATGACGTTCGTATAGTAGGGCCGCCCGACAATTTGCGAATTGGCCGCGTTGCGCCGGTTCGGCTAATTCACTTTTAGCCTTTGGAGCAATCAAGTGAACCCCTTGCTCATAATTAACTGTGCGGTTTCTTTAATCAATTGCCAGCTACCAAACGCGTCGTCCGTTGCATACGCCGGACAACCAGTATTCATTACCTTTGTTAGCCCGCAAACCTGCGAAGCACAGAGCCGGACAATCGACAATGACAATGCTGCCAAGCATCTTACTAAGTTTCCAACACACAGTGTTTGCGTAGCAGTAACGGTAGATACCCGCGGGGGGTTCGATGCGCCGGAAGCTGACGGCGGCGCAAGCCTATGGGTGCCAGTTTTAGCGGTAACAGACGCGGCTGCCAGCGCCGCTGATGGGCCGCCGGCAGGAATGATCCCCCTAGTTGCATTTGAGAACAATGCAACGTGCTTGGCTAATCTCCCGAAACTGGTGCCGGGAAAGATGTATCCCGTCTGCGCAAAGGTCGAAGTATATGGACCGCGCTAAGCACCTCGCAGCGTATGCCTAAAAGGGTCGGTTTATTTGACCCATCCGCTCCGCGAGCGCACGCTCCATTCTCCCTCCCGGACTTTTTGCGCCACAGTTGCGTGACATTTTCGGCAGGAATAACCGTTGTCGTGTATGTCGGTGTTCGATGTATCAATGGCAATGGCGTCTGTGGTAACAGGCGCTTTGTCTTCGACATCCTTGCGGAACTTTCCCGCAGAAGGTGCTGGTGCGGGACAGTCGCATACGATGAGATCTTCTTTCCAAGCCTTCATGGCGTGTATTTTACGCGCATTGGCTATCCCCTGCCCTATCAGTTAATTGGTCGTCGCATAAAGGGTAAATCTCGCAACAATGTCCGCGTTCCGTTGAATCAGAGTCTTACTGGTCGCACATATCTGATGCATATTGGAGCGCCCCGGAATGGCAGGTTTCGGGCATGGCAGCTAACGTGCCTTATCGTTACGATTCCTTGTGTTCGCGCCGTAGCCACTTCCAAAAGGCTTCAGCCATCCAGCCTTGGCGATCCGAAATATCTAACTTGCAGACAAGTAAGTAACCATCGCCTTCACCCTTTGCGAAAGGGGCGAGTCGGGACGTCCATTTGTCTGCATCGGACGTTGTGTAAAGGACCCAAACAAGGGGATCTATACGGTACCAATCCACGGCGAGGTTCATCTGCTTTGCTATCTCGTCGAGCGTCCGTCCTCGAGCAGGTTTCAGATAAACCAGATAGAACTGCGCCTCAGCCATTGTGGCGCTCCGTGTTCGGGCCTGCGAGCGCGCGCGTCTCGGGGGTATCGGGCGCGTCAATCTCGCTCGTTATCATCGGTGGCGGAGCATGATCCGGCACGGGTGTCGTCGGCAGGATAATTGGAACGCCCTTTCTTGCTTCAACCACTTTTGCGTAGTCAATTAGCTCGCGTCCATCTAGAACCGCCACTGCAGGGAAGCTATTTGCGAAATCAAATAGCCGTTTCAAGGCGTACCAGACTAGGGCCATAACCGGAAGAAGGAGCAAAAGAGCTAGCCAGCCCGCTAGTTTGAAGGCTACCGCGGAAACGCTAAGGATTAGCACGATTAGCAGCACCGTCATCTTGCCGAAGATGCCGCCGCGGAAGCGTATTCGCCCAAGCGGACCGAGAATATCTTTTATATTCACGTTCGGTACCATGCGTTTTGGCAGTGCCTTGTCACGGTTGCTTCTTCGGCGGTTCGCGGGCGGCGCCGTATTATGCCTCTGCAGTATGCTGCTGACGTGAAGCCTTGATCGCAACCTAACAATCCGCCCGTCAGCCTACCGACCGCATTTTCACTCTAATGTCCGCTAAGCGGAAGGCATCCTACCGGCGCGAAGATTTGCTTTGGCCGTCACCGGTCTTCCAGTCGCCCACGTAGGGCGTCGGCGATACTCGGCGAGACTTGACGAAACAATCATCGAGGGCGGGCCATTTAAGCTACTGATTTGCAAAGTACCCTGATATCTTGAGCGACCCTACGAACCAGGGGGTCGGGAGTTCGAATCTCTCCGGGCGCGCTAATGGGCACATGGTCCCCCGCGATGATCGCCCTGTCCTCATGCGAAGCGGATTCTCGCAGGCCGACGCATCGCTAACGTTTTACCTGGCCCCAGTAACTGCACCTTTCGCCAATGACCGAGACCACACTTGGACGGACTGTAGCTGTGCTGACCGCACTTTCCATTTTGTTGCACTCATTTTCATACTTTTTCGAGATCGAGGTTCTGAAACTTCCCCCGTCTCGTTTTCCGTACTGGTGGTCCATTCTTGGATCTGCATTGATGATTTGGATTCCAATTGGTTTGTGGCGTGGTGGTTCGGTGCGGTTTGCCCTCTTCTTTTCAATATTTACATTCGCGACCGGAGTTGGAATGTGCTACGGAGCGCTCGTGAGGGGTTAGGGGTTATACAATTACGATGGGGTCCGAGCGTGACTCACTCCCGATTGCGGTGATCGCAATGACACAATAGCCTGCCAGTGCCCAGATTCATCATCTTTGGCGCACCAATTACGACAACAACTTAGCATCGGTGCGTTGGCCTTCAATTGCGGGCTGTGACGAAGACGCGGGAACGGCGCACGGTGACAACGGCCTGGCTGACGCGCAACGTTTCGCGGATCCGCTTGATCTGCGCGGGACGCAACGGGGCGGTCGGAGCCAAAGGCAGCTGATCAAACCGGCGCATCGTCACTTGATCGATCGCCCCGGCTGCGCCCAGTTCTTTCGCGGTAACGTGCTACTGATCACGGACGTAGATATATCTTTGGTGCTAAACAAGAAAGGTTTCGTTGTTGCTTCGCTAGTTCAAGATTCTTATTGGGTTGGGTTAATGGATTACACCAGCTCTATTGCCATTGCTTGCCATTCGGGCGGCCGGCATAAGGCCTCGTCATCCGCAATTCTGCGGCCGTCGCTGATCCATGTCACCGAACCGGCGCAATGTCATTTCGAGACATTGTTCACTCAGCTACAGCCAAATGGGAAAAGCGATGCGCGAATCAATATCGATTCCAGCGGTGGTCAGCACAAGAAATGCAACGTCACAAACAAAAAAAGCAAGCTTGAGCGGAAGCCGCGTGCGTCGGTACTGAAACCAAATGATTAAACCAATTCAAGGCCGTAAACGGCTCGTTGCGCAGATTGCGTCCCTTACGTACGTGTTAAGCCAGCGCGACGGTTACACTGGAAAGCATTGTCTTCGCGTGAAAAAAATGGCGGTCGAGTTAGGCAAGTTATGCTCCTTGTCTACTCATGAGTTAACCCTGCTCCGTACAGCAGCCGGCCTGCACGATATTGGAAAGATCGCTGTCCCTGACCGCATTCTATTAAAGGATGGGAAGCTCGACCCAGATGAATGGGAGATCATGAAAACTCATTCCGTGCGCAGCCAAGAAATTTGCTTGGCAGTGAAGCTCGAAGACATGGATAAAGTTGGCATGGTCACTCGTCATCACCATGAAAGAATTGACGGCCAGGGCTATCCCGACGGTCTTTCGGGCGAGGCCATCCCAGCGCTGTCCAGAATTATCGCCATCGCTGACAGCTATGATGCGATGGCAACTCCGCGTCCGTACCGAAGTGCGATACCTCATCAAAAAATTATGGAAGAGCTTATGCAGGACAACGGTCGCATGTACGACCCGTATATTTTGGGAAGATTCTGCCAAGCAATTGAGGGAAGTAATTATCGGGTGGCCTAGGAGCGCTTGTGGCTGAGTGGCGCGATTAAGCTTTCGTCGTTGCTCTTCAGCGTATTGACCCGCGTGCTTACCGGGTAGGCGACCATGAGATCAGCCGGGTACTGCGTCACCACTGCTCAGCAGCAATCTGCGGTAACTGGCTTGACCGGTTTTAGTAACATGGAGCGCCCGGATGACAGAAGTGTGCAGCGGTCAGATTGACTGTGACGTAGTTGTGACTTGAGTAGACCGGAATCGAAGTCGGCAAGCGTTGCAAGTGATTGAAAAATAATAACTACCGCGACCCGAAAAATCCCTACGAAACAGGGGTCGGGGGACCTGCGAATGCTGTATTCCATGCACGGATGAGCCTGCATGGCGTGCAGGCTAGGGGTCCGCGTGCGCCTCGTGTCCCGTCGCCCAGCGAAGGAACCGACTGCGTCCGCCACTGCGCGCCAGCAGGATATGTGCAACTTCCACCCAGGCCTGCAATCGAAACAACCTGACCAGGACTGCGTAGATCACCACGCCCAATGCCACCTGGGTCGCCAGGCGCGCCTCGACGGCCCAACCACCAAAGACCCAGCGGTCCGAAGCCCACAGCGCCGCACCCATCGATGCCGCACAGGCGAACGGCCCCTCAACGTTGCGCAGCAGCGACGTGAAACTTAAGTTTACCAGCCGCCCCGCGCGCGCCCAGGTCGGGTAACAGATGAACACGTAGCCTCCGATCACATAGGCCCAGGCGATGCCCATAAGCCCCCAGTGGGCTCCAATCAGGACTCCGGTCACACGAACGGTGGTCGTGTACAGGCCAAGGCGAAACAGCACATCGGTTCGTCCCTGCGATAGATAGAGCCAGCCGGCGGTGTTGTAGATCGATTGTGCCATCCCGGCAAAGCACAGCAATTGCAGAATGACTATCGACGCCTGCCATTTGCTGCCGTAGACGACCAGCACTGCCGGCGCCGCCAACACACTCAGCGCAATCATCATGGGAAATGTGATCAGTGAGATCATCCGCACGGCACGCAGATAGGCCCGCCTGACGGCTTCGACGTCGTCCTGGATGGTAGACAGCGCTGGAAACATCACCGATGTCGTGACGTCGGTGACGTTGTACAACGGCAGACGCATGAGCTTGTCGGCCAGGCTGTAGATTCCCAAGGCGGAGCTGCCGATCCAACGGCCGATGATCAATTTGTCGATATTCTGGGACCAGTAAATGACGGCACCGAAGCCCAGCAGATGCCCGCTGAAGTGCAGCAGCTCCCTGATCGCAGAAAAATCAAACGCCAGCGCAGGCCGCCAGGATGACTGTGCCCACATCATCAAGACCCGCATTATCGTCTGCGTGAGCGATTGTCCAACCAGGCTCCATACACCCGCACCGGCGAGCGCCAAAGCCAGCGCCACGATCCCGGATGCCAGCGAGGAGACGGTTTCGATCCAGAACTTGGTGCGAAAATTGAGGGATTTATCGAGCAGAGCAATCTGGACGACATTGAGCGAGCCGAACACAAAATTCAACGCGATCACGACGGTGAGCATGCGCAGCTGCGGCTCGTGGTAAAAGCTCGCGACCAGAGGCGCTGCCAGGGCAAACAAGCCGGTCAGCAGCATGCCGGTCGCAACGTTCAGCCAGAACACGGAGTTCAGATGCCGGTCCGATACCGTGCTCCTCTGGATGATCGACGCACCCAGCCCCATGTCGGCCACGAAGGTGGCAAACCCGGTGAACACCAGCACCATTCCCAACAGGCCGTATTCCTTTGGACTGAGCAGGCGCGCCAGGACGACGGTGGCGGCCAACTGCAGAATCTGTCCCAGCAGTCGAGTCGCCCCGGTCCATCCCAGCCCAGCCAGGGTCCGCTGGCGCAGATTGTTCATATCCAGGGCTTGCTGGGTGTAGGCACGAGCGTTTTGAACTCCCCGATGAATCGCCGCTTGGTTCGGATCGCAATTACTCTCAGAGGCCGTCCATTTGCTGATCGAAAGGAAACCGTCCGTTCGATGTTAGCAGGGGCGTGTAGGGCCCATATCCATCGAATGGACGAAAATCTGTATTCTACGTAGCCGCGCCATGAGCGGATAATCATCGAATGCCGACAGCGCACCGCGCCATCAGAACGAATCAGCTTCGCTTAGTTCCCGATGAGCAGCGCTGAATACTATCTGGTGGCTGTGGTTCTCACAGGGTTCTGGTGCATCTGGGGATTTTGGGCCGGAGAAGACCCGCTGCCGGACAGAAGACCGACAGGCCGCGAAGCGCAAATGCCTTATTTCACGCCGTTTCCCGTCACTGACGAGAGTGACTGGCGACACGTCGCGGCCGAGCACGGATTGTTGTCCGCAGATGCACCAGAACCCTAGATCGCCACAACAATCGATTCTGGATAACTCACCTTAGAATTCCAATCGGTACCCGTCACGTCGGCTTGAGCCATATGCGAAGGACCCAGCTGACAACCCCCAGCGTTGCGACGCTCGCCGACCAGATGACCATCATCCAGCCCAGACGTTTCAACAGGCGGGAGGCAGGTCTCATCAGTGATATCCGTGGGCGCCGACTTTACCGCGAAAGACCCAATAGGCCCAAGTCGTGTACCCGATAATCAAAGGCAGTGTGACGGCGACACCGAAGAGCATGAATCGCTGGCTCTGCGCCGGGGCAGCGGCGTCCCAAATCGTCACGTCCGGTGGCACGAGGTAAGGGAAGACGCTGATCTCTAAGCCCACAAAATTGAGCACGAAAAGCGCGAGCGCCATTAGAAACGGCAGACGTTCGGCGCCGCGGCGCAGACTCCACACGAAGAGGGCGCAGGTTACGATGACCAACAACGGCACCTGGGCCGTAAATAGGACATTCGGCATCGAGAACCAGCGGCGCCAATATGCGACGTGAAGGTACGGAGTCGCTGCGCTGACGGCGGCCATCGCGACGAGCGTACCGAGGCCTAATTTGAAGGCGAGGCGGCGCGCGTGGGTCTGACCGGTACCCTCGGTCTTCCAAACAAGCCAGGTCGAGCCGAGTAGCGCGTAACCCAGCACGACTGCGACACCGGTGAGCAGCGTGAAGGGACTCAACCAATCGAGCCAACCTCCCGCGTAACCGTCGTGCACGACGTGGATGCCTTGAAGGATCGCGCCCAACGTCATGCCCTGAGCCATTGCGGCGATCAAGGAGCCGAGCGCAAAGGCCACATCCCAGTACGGGCGATGGTGTGGATCCCGCCATCGAAATTCAAACGCGACGCCGCGAAATACCAACCCTAAGAGCATCGCGATCATGAGCGGATAGGTGGCCGGGAGGACAATGGAATAGGCCAGCGGAAATGCCGCAAGCAAGGCGCCGCCGCCGAGCACGAGCCAAGTCTCGTTGCCGTCCCACACGGGAGCGATCGCATTCATGGCTTGATCGCGCTCGGCGCCGATTTCCAGCGTCGGGAAAATGATCCCGATGCCGAGATCAAAGCCGTCCATGACCACGTACGCAAGGATTGCGAATGCGATGATTGCAACCCAAACGATACAGAGGTCTGCGCTATAGATCATGATCAATCGCCGCGGCCGGCGTGGTTCCGGCCGCGTGCTGCGGTATGCGCGGCGGCTCGGTTTCCTGCGAGGTTGGCAGACCGGCCATCATGCGGATCAGATAGGCCGCGCCAATACCGAAGACGGTAAAGTACACCACCGCAAAGACGGCGAGCGATGTGGCCACGGCGGGCGCCGCCAGCGGGGACAGTGAATCGGCGGTGAGGAGCTCTCCGTACACAGTATATGGTTGTCGTCCGGCCTCGCTCGTGACCCAACCGGCAATCACCGCGAAGAATCCGGCGGGTCCCATCACAAAGGCCGCCCGGTGCAGTAATCGAGAATCGTAGAGACGCCCACGCAAACGGGCGCCGAGGCTCCAAAATCCCAGAGCCAGCATCGCGAGCCCTAATCCCACCATGATGCGAAACGACCAAAACACCACCGCGACGGTGGGCCAGCGATTGCGCGGATAATCCTTGAGACCGCCCAGTGGTTTGTTCGGCTCATGCTCCAGGATCAGCGAACCGAGCTTTGGGATCTCAATCCGACCATGAACCTGAGCGTCCTCGTTGCTTGGCAGTCCAAATAAGACCAAAGGCGCGCCAGAGGGGCTCGGGTCGAAGTCCCCCTCCATGGCGAGGACCTTGACGAGCTGATATTTCAAGGTATTCAGACCCTGGGTGTCGCCGGCCCATATTTGCAGCGGCGCCACGATGGCCACCATCCACATGGCCATGGAAAACATCTTGCGGGCGTGCGGGTTCAACCGATCCTTAAGCAAGTGCCACGCACCGACCGCGCCCACAACGAGCGCCGTCGTGAGATACGCCGCAATGACTGTGTGCAGCAGGCGATACGGAAAGCTCGGATTGAAGATGATCGGCCACCAGGAACCGGCGGGAACGAACTGGCCTCTTGTGTTGATCGCGAATCCCGCGGGCGTCTGCATCCAGCTGTTGACACTAATGATCCAGGTCGCCGAAATCAGCGTGCCGAGCGCGACCATCACGGTGGCGAAGAAGTGCAACCCCTTGCCGACCTTGTTCATCCCGAACAACATGACCCCGAGGAACCCTGCCTCCAGGAAAAACGCGGTGAGCACCTCGTACGCCATGAGCGGACCGATAATCGGTCCGGCTTTGTTCGAAAACACCGACCAATTGGTTCCGAATTGATAGGACATCACAATGCCGGAGACCACGCCCATGCCGAACACGACCGCAAAGATCTTCAGCCAATATTTGAACAGATCGAGATATACCGCCGTACCGATCTTAAGCCACAGCGCTTCGAGCACCATCAGGTAGCTCGCCAGTCCAATCGAAAACGCCGGGAACACAAAATGAAACGACATCGTGAACGCAAACTGCGCTCGGGCGAGCACCAGCGCGTCAATCGATAGGGCCATCGATGTTGCTCACGTTGGGCTCAGGCATCGCATCGAGCGCCATTATACGCGCGCCCCGAACGGCCCCTCGCCAGGGGATCACCCGCCTCATCCAGTCCATCCGCCACCGAGCGCTCCGCCTGTCACGGGGCAAATGGTGAGCGGCGGCCCGGTACATATCCGCCGATCAAGGGAAGCGGCGTCGTCACCAAAGACGATGCGACAAAACACATACACGTGGTGCTCAATGGACGACAGGGCGCCAAAGCCGGGGCCGTGCTGTACGCCAGTCCTATGCCGCCTTTCGGCAGCATCCTCAACGATGTCGACATAGCGGATATCATCGACTATGAGCGCAGCTCGCGGGGCAATCACGGCAAACTCGTGACGGCCGCTCAGGTCGCTGCCGAACGCGACCATTCCAAGTAACTGAACATTATTCATGCCGTGGCAGCGGACTCGCCTCAGTACGAGACGTTCTGCGTTGAATTTCAACCGTAACAGAAACGGCGCGCGCGGAAATGCCCTGGACATTTATCTGATGCAATCTATAGATATCGTTGATCAGAAAAGGAGACTAAGACGATGGACGCTCGCGAAACAGAACATGGAAAGCGCGGACCGGCGTCGATGCCGTCGGCGTTTGATCCATATGCCGTCGCGAAAATGTCGGACGCCTTGACTGCCCTCTTGGCTGATCTGTTCGCCCTCTACGTCAAGACGAAGAACTTCCATTGGCATGTGTCGGGGCCGCATTTTCGCGACTATCACCTGCTTCTGGATGAGCAGAGTGAGCAGATACTCGCTACGACCGATGCAATTGCGGAGCGCGTCAGGAAGATCGGCGGGGTGACCCTACATTCGATCGGTCAAATCGCCCAACTTCAGCGCATCGTCGATAATGACGAGGAGTATGTGGCCGCCCAGCACATGCTGGCGGAACTTTGCGAGGACAATACGCAATTAGCGGTCCGCCTAAGAAGCGCCCACTCTCTTTGTGACGAGTATGGCGATGTCGCTTCCGCGAGCCTGATCGAGAATTGGATCGACGAGGCCGAGCATCGCACTTGGTTCCTCTACGAGGCAACGCGCTTCAACCCGGAAAAGTAGGAGCAAGCGATGAACATTTCACGCAAGAAGAGAAATTGGATCGTTTGCGCATATGTTGTACCCCTGGTCTGGGGGGTTGGCGGCTTCGCCTCGCGGGTTGAGGCGCAGAATGCAGCCGCGCCGGCAATCAGCCGGTCAGCTTCTATCGCGGCGTCAACGACGCAATTCGCAGATTGGGTGGCAGATGAGGAACTAAAGAAACGCGTGAAGGCTGCGTTGCATGCCCATCCGTATTTCTCCGACGAACACGTCACGGTATCGGTCGAAAAGGGCGTCGTCGTGTTACGTGGGTTCGTCTTCAACGACTGGGATTTGCGAGACGCACTACGCATCGCAAGGAAAGCGGCCGGTGACAGACCCGTAATCGACAGCTTGTCGATCGAGCAGGGGAGACGCTAAGCTCACACGCCGCATTACTGCTAGCGTATCGCTCATCAAGGCATGGCGTCACGAGCAATCGGCTTGGTCATTCGGCGCCCCCTCTTCGAAAGAGGCCGAATTCTACGTGAACGGCCCGCAGATGCACCGGAAATCCCCTACAGCATTGGCAGGACTAAGCAGCTGATGCGACAAGGCGTTCGGCATAGCGATCGACGGGGAATCGAAATGTGCCGCGATGCCGGCTGTTCCAAGACCGTCACGTTTGATCGCAACGCGGCGGCACATCCCGGCTTCGAAGCGCTGGCATCCCGAACTGCGGACCGCCGATGATTGCTCTCGCATGGGCGCGCAGCACCCGGAATGGACCACTCTCCATCAGAGGCCGCCCCACGCTATTTTTTAGGCGAGTCAGGGGCCTTGGGTGTTGGCGAGCTGGAGGCACCGGAATCCTTCCCCTTCTTGTCGGAGCGTTTCGGCCCAGTCATGACAAGCACAATGCCCAGCAGGAATAGTGTAACGACAATGGTTTCAATCATAAAAGTCCTTGCCGATGCATCTCTGAGGACAAGAGAGCATTTAGTTCTAATGAGGGTGCCACGCACCTAGTTTCCGAACTCGCATTACCTAGTAACCCGGCATATATGCCCTCAAAAGAGGTAGATAATATACTTGTTAAGAGATTTAATCCACCCAACCCGCACCGCGAGCGCGTGCCGCCAGTTCGCTGTGCCTTTTGAGCCGCTGCGATTCGGTGGCTGCCCGCGGATGTACCGAGCGACGGTTACATGACGCTCATCAACAGCGGCCACGCACCCCAGGTGTTGATCGGTGCCGCCAGCCCGGATTTCGGCGAAGTCAGTTTCCACCAAATGCACATGAAGAACAGTGTGAATGAGATGGCAGCATTGAGCACCGTTACTGTAGCGCCGCGGAGTGGTTTACAATTTGCACCGGGCGGATATCACCTCATGCTGATGCGACCGAGACGAGCGCTGCAGCCGGGCGATCATGTCCCGATCACCTTGCGCTTTGCCGACGGTGAGTCGCTTGATGTGCAATTCGAGGTGCGTACTGCGAGCGGTAGCGCCCCGGGCCGTTCGGACGACATGGGAAGCATGCCGGGCATGCAGCACTGATAAGGGTTATGCCAAGCGGGTCGGCGCAATCAGTGATCCGCATTTGGAGGCTAGGCACTTGATCCGGTGGGGTCGAAAGCGTGCAAGCTGGTGGGCAGCGCTCGTGCTGCCAGGCTTGCTGTTGCGCGCGCTGATTCCGGTCGGGTTCATGCCGATGTTTGGCCCGGGCTTGAGCGCGCGGCTCACGCTGTGCGAGGGCTATGCGCCAATTCCATCGATGCCCATGGATATGTCGATGGACATGCCCACGGGTGTGCCTGCGCAGCATCACTCCGGCGGGCCGGGCCCGGGGGGAAACGGCCCGCCTTCCAATCAAGACCACAGCACCTGCCCCTACGGGACAAGTCCAACGCTCGCTTTGCTGCCGGCATTGACCGACGTGCCGGTGACGGTTCCAGCCTCAGCCCCATCGCTGATATCGGACCCTCAAGTTGCCCATTTTGAGATTGCTCCGCGCGCGCAGTCACCGCGCGGCCCGCCCCTGGAAGTCTGACCCCGTCGCGCTCACTGGTCTGAGCGCGGATAGGACGTCTCCACGGATACGAGAGCCGTGGCGCGTCGGCTTGTCCAATCGCATTCATGGGGAGACTCACATGTTGGGATCACGTCAGAGCGGTGGCCGCGCCATCGCCGATCTTGTTGGCATACATTCCGCGCGACCGATCGCCTCACGCCGGCACGCGCCGTCGGCGTTCCTAAATCTTCTTTTTCTGGCGATGTTGTTCGTTACGGCCCCGCTATCCGCCGCTGATGTCGCCGCGGTGCGTGGTGTCGTGCACGATGCGCAGCACCATCCCATTGCGCAGGCCGACGTGGAACTGCGATCCGCAACCTCGAACTGGGTGCAAGTCACCAAGAGCGACGCGCAGGGCACATTCGCCTTCTCGACCGTTCCGCTGGGCAATTACGTACTGAGTGTCTCACTGACCGACTTCGAGCCGAGCGCCCAGGCGGTCACCGTCACTTCGGGCTCAACGCCCGTCGCGCACATTCAGCTCCTCGCCGGCCCGACGCTGAGCGCCGTGACAATCACCGCCTCGCCAGAGACGACCACGATCAATTCAGCGACTCCGACGACGCTCGTGAATCGTGAGGACATCGAGCGCACCCCCGGCGCGGATCGCAGCAACAGTCTGGCCATGATTACGCAGTTCGTCCCCGGCGCCTACTTCGTTCACGATCAGCTGCACGTGCGCGGTGGACACCAGACGACCTGGGCCGTTGACGGGGTGGAGATTCCCAATACCAACATTGCCAGCAATCTCGGTCCTCAAATCGACCCGAAGGATATCGACTATCTAGAGGTGCAACGCGGAAGCTATGAGGCCGACCAGGGCGATCGTACTTACGGCGTGTTCAATGTCGTGCCGCGTACGGGCTTTGAGCGCAATGACGAAGGAGAGCTCATCGTCAGTGGCGGCAACTTTGGCCAAACGAACGACTACGTAAGCTACGGCGGTCACAGCGAGCGCTTCGCCTATTATGCGAGCGTGAATGGGAATCGCAGCGATCTGGGCATTCAGACGCCGGTAGCACAGATCATTCACGACGCGGAGGATGGCTACGGAGCATTCACCACGCTGATCTTCAATGCCAGCCCGGAGGATCAATACCGCTTGGTGGTCTCGGCCCGGCGCGACGATTACGACATTCCCAATAGCCCAGGTGACTTGACAGACGATGTTCAACGCGAAGCCGACGCGTTTGTCATTGCCTCCTGGGTACGCAAGCTCAGCGACGATGCAGCGCTGACGAGCTCGCTTCTGTATCACTACAACCGCGCTGATCTCGACGGCGCGCCTAACGATTTACCCATCAGCACGACCGATCAGCGCTCCTCAACGTACGTGGGCGGTCAGGAAACCCTACGTGTTCATTCGGGGCCAAATGATGTGCAGGTCGGTGTGATCGGGTTTAGTCAACACGACAACCAGTTCTTCGATGTGCTCTTCAATGACGGCAGCAATCCATCTGTGAACGAGGCATTGAATCCTTCCGGGAAACTGCTGGCCGCGTATGTCGAGGATACGATCAAGGCGACGCACTGGCTGACGCTGATGGCAGGCATTCGGCAGACCCATTTCTCGGGTGGGGTAGTGGAGAACGCGACCAGTCCGCGCGTGGGCCTGACCTTCGTGCTGCCCCGGCTCGGCTGGATAGTACGCGGCTTCTATGGCGAGTTCTATCAAGCGCCGCCCCTCACGACACTGTCGGGGCCACTGTTGGCGTTCGCCCAGAACAGCAACCTGGGCTTCCTGCCCTTACGAGGCGAGCGCGACAAGGAATTTCAGTTCGGCCTTACCATACCGTTATGCGGCTGGACCATTGACACCGACCATTTCCGTACCGAGGCCAGAAACTTCTTCGACCACAACAACATTGGGAACTCGAATGTCTTCTTGCCCATCACCATTGACGGCGCGCTGATCCAAGGCTCAGAACTCACTGTGCGCTCACCGCGACTGTGGAACGTCGGTCAGGTGCACGTCACCTATTCGAATCAGAGCGCAGACGGGCGCGGTGCAATCAACGGTGGCTTGACGGATTTCAGTCCGCCGTCAGGCTATTTTGCGCTCGACCACGACCAGAGAAATACGGTGAACGCCGGACTTGAGGCCAAGCTTGCGAGGCAGGCGTTTGCGTCCATGGACGTGTACTACGGCTCGGGTTTTTCCAACGGCGAAGGGGCTCCGAGCCACCTTCCAAGCCACGCAGAAGTGAATGTCGCCGCCGGAAAATCATTCGGGCAAAGCCTATCGGGCTCCGTGACGATACTGAATCTCACCAATCGCCATTTGCTGGTCGACAATAGCTTGACGTTCGGCGGTTTCCACTACAACGACCCTCGAGAAATCTATGCTCAGTTGCGCTATCGATTTTGAGCACCGAAGAGATGGCCGCCATGTCGGATCGCGGGAAGTCGCTCGGCATCAGACTTACTGAGCCCGCCGGCAAATAGTGCGTAGAGACGATTCAGGCGGCATAACGTACATGTTTCTCTTGGAAGAGATTGCGAATGATCTGCGGCTGTCGCTGGCGGCGATGCAGGTGGCTGCGTACAGGACGCGTTCGATAACCATTCTCAATATGGCTTGCCGCTAGGGTTTTCCTGCGGGTATTGCAAGCCGCATTTGTACGCATGGTGGATCAGCGGGATCGATGCTATCTTGCCTTCAGGGTGGGAATTAGAGTGAATCAACAAATGAAAACCGCGGTATTTTGTTCAATGGCATTGGCGATCGGCGCAGGTTTCATCGCCGGTGCGGCTCGGGCGGACGATGGTCCCTGGGAAGTGCGTGTACGAGTGGTGTATCTGGATCCGGCCAACAAATCGGATGCGGTTCCGGCGTTGGCGGTGCCCTCGGATGCGATCCATGTCAATAGCCGGGTGCTGCCCGATGTGGATTTCGAGTATTTCTTTACGCCCAATTGGTCCGCTGAGCTGATCCTGACCTATCCGCAGACGCAGACCGTCACCGTCGAGAAAAGCGCACTGGGTGGGCCGACCGGCATCGGCACATTCAAGCACCTGCCGCCCTTTATCACCGCGAAGTACGACTTCCTGCCCGGTCAGGATTTTCAGCCGTACGTCGGCGTCGGCGTCAACGTGACCCTGATCTATGATGACAATCTGGTGGTTCCAACCGTCGGCAAGTTGTACATGAGTAATTGGAGCGTCGGGCCGGCGGCGCAGGTCGGGTTTGACTATAAAATCGCCCCGCAGTGGTATCTGAACGCCGATATCAAATGGGCCTTGCTCAGCTCGAAGCTCGATCTGGCCGGCGTCGGCAGGGTCTCGACCGCGCGCGTCAACCCGTTCCTGTTCGGCGTCGGCGTCGGCTATCGCTTCTAGCCTCTAGTGCGGCGGCTTCTAGCTTCTAGTGCAGCGGCCTTCTAAGGGGTGGTTACGACTTTGTACCAGAAGTAATAATTGTCGGCAGTCGCGCGCCAACAAATTGAAGCTGCTCGAGCCCTAATTTTCCCATTCCGTCAGCCACGGCTTGCATCGCGGCGCGTCGAAGCACGTCTATGATTCGACCTGTAACGCCGTCGGTCAGTTCGACGAGGTACTCGACGAATCGCTTATCGATCGCCAGGGGCGCGCGTCGGACGGGCAGCAATGATCCGGCAATGAAGCCGCGTATCAAACGCGCAAGTAGGCACGCGGACCGGTCAGGACCTCTCACCAGCCCGTTGTAAGACTTCAACGGTATTCGAAGATTTGTTCCGAGACGCGCTTAGCGAAACAGCTCCCGCACTTTACTGAGAAACGAACCAGAGCGCATATGCTTTAAGGTTATAGCCCACTTATCTTCTGCGAGCAGCTTTCTTTGGAGATGCGCCTCCTCCTTTTTCATCAGTTCTAAGACTCGTGTGTCTTCGTCATCATCCAACCAGTACCCATGTTGATTCTCGCAAAACTCCATTTCTAGATCGTAGAATCTGTACCTAAATCTCTTGAGGAGAGCGTTACACTCGGGGCATTTAGCGGTTGTGGGCGTAGAACTGAAGACCAGGGTCCCCTTCGCATGTTCGCCAAAGTCAAAGACCTCATCTTCCAGTTGCTCGAGCTCCTGATTCTCCAGCCACATCCCTTTACAGGATGGACACTGGTTGACCTGTATCTTGTGCCGAATTGTTGGTATCAGGTCCGAATGGCATTTAGGACATTTCAACTTTGCCTCCGCTTCAATCAGTTTCTAAGCTCAATTAACCGGCATGGTTTTGGCAAATTTTTCGACCTCAAAACTTTTGCAAGTTTAAATGTTCCTTTAGTCTCTTTAGTCTCATGTAAAAATCAGCAACTCGCCGGTTTTCAGACAGTTCCTGAATGCCGCCGCATCTACATGGGGCCTATTCGTTGACCACCGCCTTATGTATGAGAATTATAGCAGTATACATTTATGGGGTCTTCGGGCAGCCGAGTGGGCAAAAGCGCGTGCATTTTGAAGATTGAAAGCCATTATCCCGAGGTTTCCGTACAGTCGATTGGTCCAGGTCGATCCGTTGCAGGCACTTGCGAATGGCCGCTACTGCAACGCCCAATTGCGGCTTGAATAGGTCCGCGAGTGAAAGAATGCGAGTCTGTCTGCTTGCAATCGCGAACCCTTCCAAAAGAAACGATGCGGTATCCTCTGAACCGGCTCAACTTCATGCAGGGCCGGCGTCGAGCGTTCGCACGTCTCCAAACCGCGACCTAGTGCACCGTAGCGTGCGCCCAAGCACACAACGTCGCGTGGGCCCTCTGACAGCCCACGCTCTGCCTGAAGCGCCTCAGCCAGCCTGGGATTCTTTGTTCTGCTCAATCCAAAGCAACGCCGCTTCCACATCAGCCAGCTCAGCCGAGCTGAAGCCCGGCACCTTGGCGCCCGGAACGCTCGCTTTGATGCGTTCCAGCTCAGCGTGGGCCTGGGTGTGCACCCAGTTCAGTCCGCGGCGTACCTTCGAAGTAAATTTCTGCTGTTTGTCTTCGGTCATAGTCGTTCTCGTTTGTTGGTATCCATTGAAATTGTCGTTCACGTAGGAGCAGCCCTGCCCTTCTCAGACCAATTCCACTACGCTGCCGTTCCCGTCGCGTTGCCAATTGTACGTTGCACCCAGGTCAGCGCTTTTGCCTTGCCAATCAATGCCGCTGTCAGATCAATGGGCGGCGACACGGCCGTTGCAGAGATCGCCATCCGCAGCGGCTGTACCATCATTACCCAAGGTCGTGTCCTCGCCTGTGGCTACCGCGTCGAGCACATTCTGAATGGCCCCTGGGCTCCATTCCTCGAGGGCGGCGCCTCATTGGGCGAGCGCTTCTAATGACACGAGGCCATTCCGTATAGCTTAGGCCTACGCTTCTCGCAGTTCGCCATCAAACTACAGCGGACGAGTGCTTTTGTTGACCCCTTTTCGGCCAGTCGTGAATGTCTGGTATTCGCAGTCCGCTTTAAGTGAGCGTCACGAGCTGTTCCTCGGTAGCGGCTGGTATGGCAGCTTGGACTTTAGGACCCTAGGACCCGCGAGATATCGATGTAGTGAAGCCAGCCCAGGTTAGATAAAGTCCGATCAAGAAGGCAGGCGCGAGAAATAGATAATAATTTTCACCATAGTGCATGCCCTCGAATGACCCGGAAAGCGCTTCAGGCTTGAGGAACAATAGCAGCACACCCTTTGCGAGAATCAGCCATCCAACTATTGTAACGACCACTGGCAGCGCGCCGCCCGACCAAATATTGTGTCCAAGTATCATCGCGATACCAATCGCGAGGCTAATTATGGCGTAGACAAGCATGACTGGCCCGTCAGCTACCGTGGCTCCGATAATCACGCTGCCGCGCGCCAGAAAAGAGACCACAACCAAGATTGTGAAAAGTCCCATAAACCGCGCAAGGAAAACAGTGAGTGGGGACATGTGAACCTCCGTTGCACCGACGAACCAGTACCGCTACAGCGTTGACTCTCGATCTTCCAGCAGTCTCAATAAAGGATATCGCGACTGCTCCTCCCTTCCTCTCACCGCTCGATAAAAGGCGCCTATGGGCCCTACTGATAGCTAATGACCAGACGTAAATTGCACCTGCCATCATCCTATTGCTAACGTTCGCAGAACCTCCATTGCATACCTCAGTCTACCGCGGATCCGTGGCGAATGACCGGTTAGCAGCGACTATTCTGGTCTGTCGTGTACCCGCCTTTGGCCGTCCAGGGACTATCGGCTAACGGCATCATCCATGAGTTCTGTCTTGGTAGCGCTTAGATCGGTTCAATACCGGATCGCATTCACTGTCGCTCGGTGTGCGCGACGTTGCGAATGTCGGTGACCCAGGGCAGTGCGGAGCGATACCAGATTTGCCGCGTTGGCCGTAACTCGGCGCGTTGCTTCAAGGTACCGACGCGGATGCCGTATGCTCGTGGTTCATGCGGATCGGTCGCGTATATTGGTGTGCCGCAGTTGGGGCAGAAGGCGTGGGCTCGCTTGTTGCCGCTTTCGGCCGTCTTGATGTAGATCTTGGGAGTTCCGGATCGCAGAACGAAACTGGCTCCGGACGTTTGTACATTGACTCGATAGGCGGAACCGGTGAGCGTCTGGCAATCAGTGCAGTGACAATTCCGCACAGCGCCCGGGTCGATCTCGGCTTCAAAGGTAATCTGTCCGCAGTGGCAACTGCCTTCGACTTTCATGGGCGTCCTCGTGAGCGCATAAATCCTCGGGAAGCGCAGATTATAGGGCGTCGATACCGTCTCACGAGCGACCGCTTACGGGCGGTCTTTTCTAGATGAATATGGCCTGACCGATATCGGCAGTCAGGCGTAGCTGGGAAGGTTGGGGAGAAGAGGTCTGCCTCCGTTATCGTGGGTTGCGCACTGGGGTGCGCCGAGCCACATGCAGAGCGCCCGAGGGCGGCTGTCTGCAAAGTCAGAGGAGGCAGACCATGGATAAGATTATCACTTCGTTCGTGGGATTGGATGTACACAAGGACTCCATCGCCATGGGGGTCGCGAGCGATTGGCTTCATCCTGCTGCATCACGCAAGTTGGGGTTTCGGTTAGTCATTCCAGAACCCCTTGAATCTATCTGGCGCCAATTCCGTGTACCTTACCGTATGGGCAGTGTTCTTGGGTTCCGGTGCATCTGCGGGCCGTTCACGTAGAATTCGGCCTCTTTCGAAGGGGGGCGCCGAATGACCAAGCCGATTGCTCGTGACGCCATGTACCGCCGCCGCAATGCCGCGGTCACGGCGAAGGAGAAAGTCGACCGTCTTTCCCTGCTTGTCGACCGCTCGATAGAGGTCATGCCATTTGCCTCGTATGGAAACGTACGTCTCGGCGGTGCGCCATGAAGTACCGACGGGTCGACAGAATCGGTTCCAGCGCTTCTCATATTCCGGCACGTACCGGGTTACCCATCGCAGCATTGCGCTGCGGGCTACCGTGACCCCGCGCTCGGCCATTATTCCAACGAGGTTGCGATAGCTCACCTGGTAAGTGATGTACCAGCGAACGCACAGCTCGATGATTTGAGCCTCGAACACCCGTCGGCGGTAGATGGGGTCACGAGCAATCGGTTTGGTCATTCGGAGCCCCTTTTTTGGAGCCCGCATCTTACGGGAAAGCCCGCAGGTGCACCGGAGCCCTGCAGCGACGTGCTTCGCTATCAGGCGCTGCCATATAGGAATCCTATCGCGCACACGCGCGTTAATCTAAGGCGGCGAGACCACGATACTCCAGCAACGGTCCGATATCGGGCTTTCCGTAGAAATCGCCAAAGAGAATTTCCGGCTCCTGCGTTCGTCCTCGCGATAGCACCTTGGAGCGAAAGACCTCGCCGTTGGCACGCGTCAGGCCGCCATGGCTGTGGAACCATTGGCCTGTATCGCGAGCCAGCACTTCGCTCCACAGGTAGGCGTAGTAACCTGCCGCATAGTTGTCGCCGGCAAAAATGTGCGAGAAGTACGGCGAATGATAGCGCGGTGGCACCGGCGCATAGTCGATTCCGTCCTGCACCAGCGCGTGCGCTTCATAGGCCTTGACCTGATCGGCCCCGGGCGCCTGCGCTGCGCTGATCTGGTGCCAGGACTGATCGAGCATTGCCGCGGCCAGATATTCAGTGGTCGCGTATCCCTGGCCGTACTTTTGGGCGGTGATCACCTTGTCGAACAGCGCCTGCGGCATGGCTTCGCCCGTTTGGTAGTGACGCGCAAAATGCGCCAGCACCTCGGGTTCGCGCGCCCACATTTCATTGAACTGCGAGGGGTATTCGCCAAAATCGGGTGGCACGTTGGTTCCAGCAAGGGTCGGGTACTGCGCCGCGGAGAAGATGTCGTGCAACGCATGGCCGAATTCGTGAAACATCGTTGTGACTTCATCGAAGGTCAGCAGCACCGGTTGGCCGGCTTCGGGCTTCGGGATATTGAGCTGGTTGGCGACCACGGCGTGCAATCCCAGCAGTTTGGACTGACTCACGTATGCATTCTCCCAGGCGCCGCCCTGCTTGTTGTCGCGCGCAAAATAGTCGGTGAGAAATAGCGCCAGCGGTGAACCGTCCGCATCCTTCACTTCAAATGTTCTTACTGTGGGATCATAAACAGGCAGATCCGTGCGCTCGGTAAATGTCACGCCGTAGAGTTCATGAGCGGCGTAAAACACGCCATCCTTCAGCACCCGATCCAGCTCAAAGTACGGTTTGACCTGAGCTTGGTCGAAATCGAAGCGGGA